>OGKD01000554.1_pt1 | contig 25894 bp, 39 predicted proteins | sample 1572371 | NCBI WGS metagenome assembly OGKD01 (sample SAMEA2582096, study PRJEB24529) | metagenome | biome: Human gut stool | place: China | collected 2011 | reverse complement strand
GGGTCAGCTTTTTCATAAGATATGCCTCACCGCTTCCTCACGGGTGATATAGAAATGGATGCCCGTGCTGCACTCGTTCCAGCGGTTTTCGTCGAAATCCGAAACGGAGACCACAGTTCCGGGAATGTAATGGAAGTTCTCATCTCTATCACTGACGGCGACCTGCTCCAATACAATCCCCTCTAAATCCTGAATCTCCAAAACGGTTGCCTTTGAGCAGCGGCACTTCCGGCCTGTTCCGGAACTGCGCACGGCATCTTCGGTAATTTCCAGCTTTACAATGCACTCATGACCGCTGGTTTTGACCCTTGCCTTTTTCCAGCCGACAAAAGCGCCGATTTCCGGGCAGGCAATGGGATAAAATAAATTTTTTGCCTTTTCAATGTAGTTGGCCCCGGACAGGTTGGCCCCGAACAGGTTGGCCCCGAACAGGTTGGCCCCGGACAGGTTGGCCCCGGACAGGTTGGCCCCGAACAGGTCGGCCCTGGACAGGTTGGCCCGTTTTCCGCCATTTTCGCCTCGTAGCCATTTAAAGTGCTTGTCCAAAATATTTTTCAACTCTTGTTCATCCATGCGTTATTCCTCCTTGTAGGTCTCCCGGAAGCTGCCTTCGGGGAAATCGAACTCCACGGTGAAATGATGGTGCCGCTCGTTGATGGAGACCACCTGGCAGGGATGCGGGCCTGTCCTTGCGGTCACAAAGGCGCTGGTGGGGATGGTGGGTTCCAGGCACAGCTTGTCTCCAATGTTCATCTGTGGCCCTCCAGTCTGTCCAGTATCCAGAAGAGGCCGTTTGTCAGGGAGATGGCTCCAGCGGTCAGAACGATGATTTGAAGGATCATTGCGACACCTCCGAAAGACTCCGGGCCAGGGTGGCGGCGGAGATTTTGGAGCCGTTGAAGGGGAAGCGGTTCTTCAAAGTGCTGTATTTCTTGATGCCGGTGAAGCGCCGGACATCCTCCAGGGACAGCAGGTGCCGCCCTTCGGTGAATTCTAGAATGTCCGCGAGGTTGTCGCGGTAGTATCTTGACTCAGACATTCGGGTCCTCCTTTTCTTGATGGTCGTGGTTGCTGTTCGGGTCTGACGGGCGAAGGCGCAGAGCCTCGTCAAAGGTCATGCCGTAGGCCGCCCGGTTGAGCTTGTCCATGAGCCGCTTGGTGTTGCGTGCCTGGGACTCCAGGTCTTTGATGGTGCTGTTTTCGTTCAAAGTAAATTCCTCCTTGCGATTGATTTCCGCCCGGAGGAATGGTATACTGTCCTCGCGGGCCTGTTGGCGCTTTCAATAGGTTCCGCAGCCCTCGTCGGTGTGTCAGCACTGGCGGGGGCATTTTTGATTGCAAAATTTTTCCTGTTGGTGTAGAGTGGGACTATGAGGGGGGATGCTATGCGTAAAATTGCTTTGATCCTGTTTTTGGTTTTTGCTCTGCAAGGGAGTGCAGCGGCATACAATGGAGACGTGCTGGTCTATGTGACAAACACAGGGGAGTGTTATCACAGGGACGGATGCTCCTATCTGAAAAGCAGGATCGAGATGACGCTTGAACGAGCTGTGGACAAGGGATACCGTGGGTGTTCCAGGTGCTCACCGCCAGAACTCGGCGTAGATTCAGAATACGACACGTATTCTTATGATGAATACCGTCACCGATACGATGTACCAGATGTTGAAGCTCCTCCAGCAGTTATTCAGGAAGATTCAAAACCAGAAATTTCAGTTACAGGGAATACAGATAGCGAAAAGAAAATGAGCACTGGTGCAAAAGTCGCACTTGTTTTTTTCCTTTTCGTGTTTGTCATTTACCCGCTTGGAGATTTCCTGTTCATGGTGGTTTCAGAGGCCTGGAAAAACACACGGATAAAGAAAAAACAGCTTCCTCCAAGCAATGTACAGAAACCGCCGGAAACATTGTGCGATGCGGCAGCCAAGCCAGCAATCTGTGCAGGAACGGTGGAACAATACAGAAATCTTCTGGAAGGGAAAAGTGTCTGGGAGTTAGCAGGTGTTCCAGATTGGGCTTACTTTGACGGGCACGATTTCCCGCACACATTACAGGGCAAAGCAGAGGGACCGGACCCATTTATCGTATATGTCACAGGGAGCGGAGCCTGCTATCACAAGCCGGGGTGTCGCATGGCAAAAGGCGGAAGGGCCGTAAATATCTGTGAAGCCAAGCAGCACGGAAAATGCGCTTGTTCAGTATGTAAGCCAATGGAAAAGCTCCCGGATTTTGTGGAACGATACCAGCGGATCAAAAATATCCAGCGCACATTTAGAATAAGAATGCTTCCATAAGAAAAGCCGCCTCGGTTGCCGCCGGGGCGGCTCCTTTTTAGCTGGCGTACTCATCACCGTCCTCTGCGAATAGGTATTCAAACTTCTTCCCGAAATACTGGCAGTAGGCACGGCACTCTGCGGGAGTAAACCGACCTGACTTGGTTTTGCTCTGATATGCGGTTCGGCTGACTCCGATGATCCTTGCCATATCCTCTTCTGTCAGCTTATGCAGGGCTTTCTGCCCCAGGAGATTAGGGAACATATTTCACGCTCCTTTCACTGTTTGCGTTCCGAAAACTCTAGTTATATGATAGTCTCGATTTGCAAACTTGTCAAGAGATATTGAGGAAAAAGTTTGCGTTCCGAAAACTTATCATTGACATTTGCAAAATGCAAACTTATAATCAAGCTAAGGAGGCGATAGTGTGACTTTTGGTGAGAGATTAAAAGAGTTCCGGGAAAGCTGCGGCTACACGCAAGAGGAACTCGCTGAAATGGTCGGCGTTGCAAAGACCACGATTACGGGTTATGAAAAAGGAAACCGGAAGCCGGATGTCCCCAAAATAAAAAAGCTGGCGCATGCTCTTGGCATTACAGGCGATCAGCTTTTGGGAACCGGATTAGATATAAATAAAGCCCCGCTCTATTCGAGCGAGGCACTGCGGCTGGCGAAAGACTATGACGGGCTGGACCGCTGGGGCAAGCAGGCGCTCCGGCAGGTAGCAGATGTTGAGATGGCCCGAATGGAAGATGAAGAGAGATTTCTGCGGGATACAGGCGAACAGGAGGAAGAAAAACTGACAATCCCGGACTTCTGGTCGGAGCCTGCGGCCGGTATGGCTTCCCCCATCATGGGTGAGGATTACGATGAATACACCTTGCAGCCGGGAGACCCGAAAGGCGCCGTTTTCTCTGTGCGGATCAGCGGTAACAGCATGGAGCCGTATTTCCCGAATGGGAGCAGGGTCTTTTGCAATAAGGACCCGCTGCGTGATGGTGATATTGGCGTGTTCTCCGTGGATGGTGATGCGGTCATTAAACAATACCACTATGACCGGATGCTGGGGATTACCTATTTGTTTTCCCTGAACCGGGAGAGAGCGGACGCGGATGTGGTGATTACCCGCAACAGCGGGCAGATGTTGGTCTGCCTGGGGCGCGTCATTACGAAGCGGCGATTTCCGTTGCCGGGAATGTAAAAAGAAAACCGCCCGGGCGTTGACGCACCCGGACGGCACAACGACACCCCGAACAGCAACCACGAAGCCGGGAGGTCTGTTCACAGTATAGCACAGACCTCCTGATGAAGCAATAGGAGGAAAAGAAGATGGCGAAGAAAAGCAAGTATCATCAGAGGCCGGACGGGCTCTTTGAGGCGATCCGGACCATCAACGGAAAGCGGGTGGCATTCCGGGGAAAGAGCTGCCGCGAGGTGGACAGAAAAATCCTGGAATACCAGGAGCAGAAAGAGCGTGGGCGCGACTTCCCAAAGATTGCGGACGAGTGGGAGGTGCAGCACGAAGGGGATATTGGAGAATCCACGCGGCGGGTATACTCCTATGCCGTGAAGCGTCTGAAAGAGGCGTTCCCCGGACCTGCGAAGGAGATACGGCCCTTGGATATCCAGCGGTATATCTCCGCGTTCGAGAAGCAGGGGAGGAGCGCCAACAGCGTTTCTATTGAATTGTGTGTCTGCAAGATGATATTCGCCCATGCGGTGATCTCCGGAGATATTGATATTTCCCCGGCTGCGGAGATCAAGAAGAGCCGGGGGCTGCCTGTGAAGCACCGGGAGGCGCTGACCGAAGAGCAGGAGGCCGCCGTAAAGGCAGCGGGGCGGGAGAAGAAAGCCCACTGGTGGCTGTTTCCGTATCTACTGCTTTATACTGGGATGCGGCGGGGAGAAGCCCTGGCGCTGACCTATGCGGACATTGACCGGAAAGCCGGAGTCATCCATGTGACCAAAAAACTAAACTACGCCTACAGTACCACACCGACACTCGAAAACCACTTGAAAAGCGAGAACGGCAGACGGGACATTCCGTTGCTGCAGCCGCTGGCGGACGCCCTGCCCAAAACCAGAGCGGGGCTGATCTTCCCAGGCAGAGACGGAGGATTTATGAAACAAGGGGAGATCGCTAAAAACTGGCGGAGGTACTGCCAGGATGTGGGGCTGAATGAAATCGTCCAGACCAGCGACGGGAAAATCCATGAGACATTCCCAATCACGCCACATTGCTTCCGCCATAGCTTCGCCACGATCTGTTATGAGGCGGGGCTTGACCCCCGGCAGGCTGCGGAGATACTGGGAGACACACCGGAGGTTCTGGAGAGCGTTTACACCCATCTGCGACAAGAGCACAAGGCAACTGCGGCCCAACTGCTGGGAGCTTACATGGACGCCAGAGAGGGATAGTTTTCCACATAGTTTTCCACTGTGAATGTTATGCACCGCTAACTGTGAATTTACTGTGAATTTCATGGGTAATTTGAAGTAATATAAGGTAACTTAATTGGATGCCGCAAAAAGCTAGAGCTGCAAGGGAAAGACAGTGATTTTAGTCGTTGGATGAAATTCGATGAAATTAAACAGTCTGTAAAATAGAAACTATAAAAATCAATGGTTCTGTTCTATTGCTGTGACTTAGCTGTGAATGAGAAAAGCCGGGGGAGCGTCAATGCTCCCACCGGCTTTTCTCTATGTCCAGCTTTGTTTCTATTCCGGGGCGGGCTTTCAGCTCTTCCCGGTAGGCTTTCAATGCCTTGTGCCGTTCGTTGCCGGGCCAGTCCTTGGACCATTCCTTTTCCTCGTGGCCGTCCTCGTAGTGCCGGACCAGCCGGAGCCAATAGGTGACCGGGCCTTTCCATCTGCGCTCCCGGATCAGGTCCAGCCGGAGAGAGTATGGCATCGCGGACAGCTCGGCATATCGTGCCGCCAGCGCTTGGCGGTATCCCCTCAGCTCTTCTGTAATTTTTTCGCAGTCTGCAATGATCCGGGCGGCGCTCTCGTCATTCCACCGGATGCGGTCCCGCGTCAAACAGTCCGGCCGGATCAGATAACCACTGATCCGGATGTCTGCCTCCTTGGAAACACCGCCATAGCGGCGAAAAAGGTTCTTCCAGTCTACGCTCATTGTAAAGCCTCCTGCCCTGGACGCCTCCCCGTCAAGCGGGGAGTGCGTCATTTCTGGCGGCTTCACGGCTGAAGGTGGTGCTGCCATACTTGCTGCGAATCTGCGCCATGGTCTTGCTGCCCCTGTGCCAGTGGCTGCCGTCCTCTGCAAAGTGCCAGCTCCACAGCTTCTTGGTGGAGGACCAGCGACAACCGGCGGCCTTTAACGCTTCCTTGTGCTTCATGGTCTCTCCGCCGATCCACAGCCAGCGGCCGCACAGCTCGATCTCCAGACCGTCCAGCTTCAAGAGCTGGTCGATGATCCGGATAAAGTCACCGGCGCTCTCGGTGGTGGCCTTCGTCCGGCCGGTGGTATCCTCGGCCGCCTGGGTGTTCTGGCTCCGCTTCAGGACTTCAAACCGGGCTTCATACTCGGCATTGATCGCCTGCATGGTGGCCGTATCGCCGCCCATGTCGGGATGATACTTCATGGCCGCAGCCTTATAGGATTTCTTCAGCTCGTCCAGGGTCTTGCAGTTGATGAAATAGGTTGTCATGGTGTTATACCTCCTGTTTGATTTGTCGTGGTTGCTGTTCGATATAAAAGAAAGGCGGCACCGGATACCGGCACCGCCTTGTTTGGTATGTAGTTATTGGGCTCTCTTCAACTCTGCGACTTCACGGGACAGCTTCTTAACGATTGCCTCCAAAACTTCAATTCGTCCGTTGGCAATGGCAAGATCTTCTGGTGTTGGCATTTTCTCCAACTTTTCATCAATGCTGTCGAGCTTTTCATAAATGAGATTGATTTTCTTTGTAACATCATTCTCAATGAGGAGATTGATCTTTGCTGTTTGGGATTCCATCATTTGCCCGATTGCTTCCAGCATTTCTTTGTCCATCGCTATCACCTCGTTTCCCATTATAGCGGTGCCGATATTCGATTGTCAAGGTGCCGCCGTCCCATGCGGTGTTCCGCTTGGGATGGTTCAATCATAATTCATGTTGCCATGAATGTCAAGCAGTCATCATGTACAATGTTGCCATGAACTTTTTGTGCAAGCTGTTCATGGTGCCATGTTTTTTGCTGTGATATGATATATAGCATAAAGATTGCATCAATTTTGCTATATTTCTGGAGGTATATGTTCATGTCAACAGATGCAAAGAGGAGAGGAAATGAACGGTATTTAGAGAAACTGGAAAGGGTGGTTTTTAGACTGCATAAAGACGGGAGCGATGGTGTTACAAAGCAACAGATCGAGGCCAGGGCCGCCGCCGCCGGGCAGAGTGTCAACGCCTGGATCATTGACGCCATCAAAGACAAGATTTAACCGGCCGCTTTTCGAGAAAGAACAAAGAAACGCCCCCTTGTCCCCCCTTTCCCTTTTCCCCTTAAACCCCTTATCTCTATCCCCCCTATAATCCCCCCCAAAGAAACAAGAAAGAATATAACCCCCCTTAACAGACCCCCTTGCGCCACTGGCTCCTGCTGGTGGCGCTTTTGCTTTGTCTGCCCAGACAGCGCAGAGGGAATGCAAGGAGAATGGAAAGAGGGCAAATTTTTGAAGAAAGTACAAGAAAGAGCCATCCGAAAATGCTTAAAAAAATTGAATTAAATTGATAGAGAAATAACAAAGACGCGGTTCGGGAAAATGGGAATTAACTATTTGTTAAACGCAAATCTAGTGTTTGCAATGGTTTTGCGGTTTTCTGTGTAATTTTTGTGTCGGTTAGCCGCCCTGGCTGCAGCTTGATGTCTCCCCGGCCCTGCGGCCTGCGTTGGCGTGGCCGGTGGTGTGCAGGTGCCCGGGGCTGTAGATGATGGATAACAAGGGGGGAGGGGTAGCGGAAAAACGGGCGGCCTCGCTGAGAACGGCATAGGTTATATTTCCTACATCCCCTCAACTCTCTACAGGTCAGGGGGATACCAGAAAAACAGGTGGGATATGTTCTGAAATCTGGCCTTAAAATACTATTATCGGGTACAAAACAGGGGTGCATAAAATATGCTGAACGATTTGGAAGTGATCTGTGGTAGAGTATAGATAGGCGAAAGCCTACCATCTTCTTTTCTCACCTGCGGCGGGCAGGGTGTTCCTCCAGCCCTGCCCTGACCGCGGGGCTTATAATGGGGACTAGAAACTGGGGGACCGTACCAGAGTTTCGCAATCGAAGCCGACATGCGGTGCGGTTGCCCTACCGCTTGTGTTGACTGCTACGTTCCTACGTGGAGAGAGCAGCGGTGGGGCGATTTTGATACAAGGCGGTGAGGACATGCCGAGAGCGAAAAAAGCGTCTGGGGAGCCGAAAGCGGAGAAGCGGACGGGAGCGGGGGCGAAATATGAAACTGCGGAGGAACTGCAGGAAAAGCTGGACGCTTACTTTGCAGAATGTGCGGAGCGCGGCGATGTCCCCGAGGAATTTTCTCTTGGCGTGTACTTGGGTGTTTCACTCATGACGCTGGATAACTGGTACAATGGCCGCCGCTGCGAATACCTGCAGGAGACGATCCAGATGGCTTATATGCGGATGTCCGCCGCTGCTGTTCAGATGGCGTACCGGAATCCGAAAGCCCCGATGCCGATCTTTGCGCTGAAACAGAAGCGGTACGGCGGATATCAGGACAAGGTGGAAGCCAATGCAGAAGTGAAAGTCAGTGTCCAGATGGGAAAGAACATGGAGGCGAGTGATTTCGCATGATGGAGTATTTGGCTTGTTTCCTGTTTGGCGCTGTAGTTGCCCTGGCCGGAGTAAAGGTCGGCTCCTTCACAAATGGAAGGGAGCGGCAGGAAGCGGCGGCGAAGAAGAATCCGAACCCGCAGGCAGAAGATGACAGGGACGAGCAGCGCCGGTCCAAGGAGATCGACGAGGGCATCCAAAACCTGATGACATTTTCAGTCAATGGCAAAGATGGCTTTGATGTAGGAGGTCTGTAATGGCATCTGTGCAGGATGTTTTTGATATGGCGATCCACCTGATGGATGCGCAGAACGAGTCCACAGGCGCGACCCGTACAACAGATACGAACGAATACGCGCTTCGGACGCCAAACATCCTGAACACGCTGCTGGATCAGGTCTATCCTTACAGTGACACGTATCCGGACCTGTCGGATGGGACGAAAACCAGACCATCTCTGGACAGTGTGACGTCTCTGGATGACTACCTGGACCTCGATGACTACATCTGCCGGAACGTTCTGCCCTATGGGTTGGCCGGATTGCTGCTGACGGAAGAGAACCCCACACAAGCGAACTTCTTCTGGCAGACATACCTGGAGAATCTGAACACGGCCAAAAGCCGTCTGCCGTCTTCCGGCATCGAGAGCGTGGAGGATGTGTACGGCGGAGGCGGCGGAGACAACTACCTTTCGCGCTGGGGCGGCATTGAATACGGGTGGTTCGGCCAATGGTAGTACATGGATGGTACACCTGCCCCAAATGCCATAAGGGTATCCAGAAGGTGACGGGAAACACGGTTCTGTATGGGACGCCGGTATACTGCCGCAAGTGCAGGCGGGAGTGGTGGCCCACAATCTTCATGGGGCAGGAGATCACCGGAAATTTGCCGGAGTTCAAAATGAAATAACAAGCTAGAGCGCAAGACGCCAGAGCTGGGAATGATCCCGGCTTTGGCGTCTTTTTTGTTTTTCTGAGCAAGACGCCCGAGACCACGGACGCTTGAAATACACGCCGCCAGACCAGGCGGGGAAAGAAGGAACCAATGGAAGAGAATACCACCGGTTTGGAGCAGGAGACCGAGACCGCGGTTGACTCCTTCATGGATGGATTCGACGGGGCGGAGACTCTGGAAAGCCCGGCAGACCAGCCGGAAGAACAGGAGCCGAAGCATGAAGAAACACCTGCTGATGAAGAGCAGAAGTCGCCGGAAACACCTGCTGCTGGCAACGAAAACACTGACGCCAAACTGGGCGAAGACGTTGAACCGGAGAAGCAGGAGGCACCGGAGGCCCAGGAACCGGAGACCACACCAAAAACCTGGACGCTGCGCCATTTAGGCGAGGACAAGACAGTCAACGAACAGGAACTGACGGCCCTTGCTCAAAAGGGCCTGGACTATGACCGGATTCACGGAAAGTATGAGGAATTCCGGCCTGTGATGGACCTGTTCAACCAGTTTGCGAACAAGGCAGGCATGAACACCACGGACTATATTGCCCACATCCGCCAGGAGGCTAAGAGAGCCGAGGGCCTGAATGCAGAAGAGGCCAAAAGGGCCGTGGAGCTGGAGGACCGTGAAGCAACCGTAGCCGCCAAGGAAGCTGCTGAAGCGGAGAGGCAGAGGGAGCAGCGGGACGCCGAGGCCCAGAAGCAGTCCGCGGAACAGCGCAGGATGGCGGATATTCAAGAGTTTCAAAAGACATTTCCTGATGCGGCAAAGGACCCGAAGGGAATTCCAAAAGAGGTATGGGACGGCGTGAAAAGCGGCCTTTCCCTGGTTGCTAGTTATGCCAGATGGCAGGTGGCACGGGCGAATGAGCAGGCCGCCAAGGCAGAACACAATGCTTCTGCCATCAAGCAGAACCAGAAAAATACGGAGCGGTCCACTGGCAGCATGAAGTCTGCCGGTGCGGACAACAAGAACAAGGACCCGTTCCTGGATGGCTGGGATTCCTGATTTCAGGGGCCTTCTCGCATCTGGTGAAAAGAAAGAGAGGGCCACATGGCAGTTAATTACACGATCAAATACGCAGACAAAATCGCAGAGAGATTTCACAAGGCATCCATCACGGACTCCGCCGCAGGCCACGAATATTCCTTTGTAGGAGCCAAGACCATCCGTGTCTACTCCGTGGATACTGTGCCGGAGACCGATTATAACCGGACTGCAGATGGCAACCGATTCGGCACCCCGAAGAACCTGGGCGACACGATCCAGGAGATGACGATGAACAAGGCGCCTGCCTTTACATTTGTCATTGAGCCTCTGGATAACAGCGATCAAGCCATCGAGAAGTCGGCGGGAAAGTCCCTGCGGCGTCAGCTGGACGAGGTCACCATCCCCAACATGGACAAGTACCGGCTGAGAAAGTGGTGTGAGGGCGCCAACATCCAGTATCAGCCCTCCGCAGCGCCCACCAAGAGCACCATTGTGGAGTACATCATCGATGTCAACGCCAAGATGACGGACGCCTTTGTCCCGGTGGAGAACCGGACACTGTACATCCCCACGGAGTATTACAAGCTGCTGAAGCAGAACCCGGACTTCATCAATCTGGAGGGCCTGGGCACCAAGGCGCTGGCAAAGGGTGTTGTGGGTGAAGTGGACGGAACGAAAGTCGTCACCATCCCCAAGAGCTATCTGCCCTCCGGCGTGTACTTCCTAATCAAGTACAAGGGATCCAGTGTGGACCCCGTAAAGCTGCAGCAGTATGACGTGCTGCCCAAGGTACAGGGCTATGCCGGTCCTGTGGTGCAGGGCGTCACCTACTATGACAGCTTTATCCTGGCAACCAAGGGCGACGGCGTTGCGGTGTGCGGCAGTAACGCGGCTGTTCTGTCGGCTCCCACACTGTCGATTGCTTCGCACAAGGTTACGATCACAGAACCAGGCAGCAATGTTTACAAGTACACGGTGGACGGGACTAACCCCCGGTACAGCTCGACTGCCGAGACCTATCCCTCCGGCGGCGTGACGCTGACTTCCGGCCAGGTCATGCGGTGCATCCAGATCAAGGACGGCTGCTGCGGCATGGAGGCCGATAAGGCATACGAGTAAGCAATATGGGCCCCCGCAAGGGGGCCTATTCCCCTAGTCATTCCCTGAAAGGTGAGCGCATGGCAAACAAGAAAGCACGAAACAACAGCGGAGCCGTCAATCTGGCTCTGGGAGATTTGAACCCAAAGCAGAAGCAGTTCTGTCAGGCGCGGTCTCGCTATGTTGGATACGGCGGCGCCCGCGGCGGCGGGAAGAGCCATGTTGTGCGGATTAAAGCAATTGGCGGTGCGATGACCTATCCGGGAATCCGGATTTTGATTGTCCGAAAAGAGTATCCGGAACTGGAGCAGACGATGATTCTGCCTATGCGGAAGCTGATTCCGGCAGAGATCGCAGCATATAACGCCACCATGCACATGTTTTTCTTCTCCAATGGAAGTGTTATCAAGTTCGGACATTATAGCAGCGGAGACGATGTGGAATATCAGGGCCAGGAATACGACTGGATTTTCATGGACGAGGCGACACAATTCACGGAATACCAGTTCCGAACACTGGGCGCCTGTCTGCGCGGTGCTACGAAGTTTCCACGCCGGATGTACCTGACCTGTAACCCCGGCGGAGTTGGGCACATGTGGGTCAAACGCCTGTTTATCTCCCGTCAGTATCAGAACGGAGAAAAAGCAGAGGACTATACCTTCATTCACGCCACGGTGGATGATAATCCCCAGCTGCTGGAGGCGTCCCCAGAGTATGTGCAGATGCTAGACCTGCTGCCGGACGATGTGCGGGCGGCTTGGCGGTATGGCGATTGGGACGCTCTGGCCGGAACATTCTTCCCGGAGTTCCGGGCGGAGACTCATATTATCAAACCGTTCTGGAGGATTCCGGCGGAGTGGAAGAAGTACCGGGCGTTCGACTATGGCCTGGATATGTTTGCCTGCCTCTGGATTGCTGTTGATTTCGATGGGCGCTGCTATGTGTATCGCGAGGTACAGAAGAGCGGCATCATTGTATCCGAGGCAGCAAAGCTGATGCTGGACCTGACGCCGTCTTGGGAGCAGATCGAGTTCACGGCGGCACCGCCGGATATGTGGAACCGGCAAAAGGACAGCGGAAAGAGCATGGCAGAGCTGTTCATGGAAAACGGCGTTGGCATCATTCGGGCCAGCAACAACCGTGTGCAGGGCTGGATGGCAGTCAAGGAGATGCTGAAACCACTGAACAGCGAAAAGGACCGGCCGGGCCTGCTGGTGACGCAGGACTGCAAGGGGCTTTGCACGAATCTTCCAGCCATCCAGCACGATGACAAAAACCCGTCGGACTGTGCCACGGAACCCCATGAGATCACCCACATCTGCGATGCCTGCCGTTATTTTTGTGTCACCCGGACACTGAGCGCGGAGAAACCGGTTCCGCCGAAAGTGGAGGACTTCGATAGCGCCGGGATGACGGACTACGACGACGAGATGACCGGCGGAGAAATGACAGACGATTATCTGACCTATGGAGGGGGTGACTGACCTGTGGCAAGCATTTCCACATCGAACAATCTGACCATTCTGAAAATCAAAGAGTTTCTGGGACTGAACGAGAATCAGGATGGCGACACCAAAATCAGAGTCGGAGAGCTCTCTGAGATGCGGAACTTTGCCATTACCAGAGACGGTCATCTCCAAATCCGTCCAGGTACGCAGACGGTTCTTGCCCTTCGCTCTGCCTGGGATAGCTGGGCGGACAGTCAGGAAGAAGGCGTGGAAGAGCATCCGGTATTCTGCGGCTGCTGGTATGGCATGGTGGGAGGGAAATACCATCTGCTGTGCGCCTTTGGCGGTGTGATCTTCGATGTGGACATTCTGCTGGAGAGTGTAAAGGCAGTAGGGACCTGTACCCAGGACGAGACCTCCTTTTTCGGCTTTGACGAGAAGGTTTATCTGCTGAACGGCCATGAGTACAAGAGCTGGACTGGAGAAGCAGAGGAGACCTTTCAGGATGTGGAGGGCTATATCCCGCTGGTACAGACAGCAACCACACCGGAGGGCAGCGGAACACAGCTGGAGAATGTGAACCGGCTGACGGGGCTGCGGCGTGTACGCTTCTCCCCGGACGGCGAGGCGAAAGACTTTTTTCTGCCGGAGAAAGAGATCGACAGTGTGACCGCGGTAGAGGGGACGGATGTGCAGTATACCGCCGACACCGCGGCTGGAAAAGTGACCTTCAACACAGCCCCAGCTAAGGGGACGAATACTGTGACCATCACCTACAAGAAAGGCGATGGCGCCCGTGGCGATGTGACCGGGATGCACTTCTCCGAGCTCTACAACGGCTCCAACGATACCCGTGTGTTCCTGTATGGAGATGGGACAAACCGGACCATCTACAGCGGAATCAACGGAGACACCGGCCTCGCGTCGGCGGATTATTTCCCGGACTTATACGAGGCGGCCATCGGGGACAGCAACACGCCGCTGACCGCTCTTGTGCGGCATTATGCCCGGCTGCTGGCCTTCAAGCGGGACAGCGCATGGTCGATCACCTACAGCACCGTGACGCTGGACACCGGAATCACCACGCCCGGATTTTATGTGCTTCCTGTCAACCGGCAGATCGGGAATGACGCTCCCGGACAGGTGCGGTTACTGGAAAACAATCCACTGACACTGGACGGCAGCAGCATCTACCAGTGGCGGTCTACGTCCAGCACCGGGAATATCACGGACAATGAGCAGAATGCACGGCGCATTTCAGATCGGATCGCGGCCACGATCAGCGGTTGGGCGCTTTCGGAGGTCAGGGCCTTCAACAGAAAGCGGGAGCACGAATACTGGTTTTTGTGGAACGGAAACGCCGTCATTCTGAACTACGCAAATGACAGCTGGTATTACTACACCAATATGCCGTTCCGGCAGATGGTGGATGTGGAGGATGACACCTACGGCATCACGGAGGATGGAAAAATCAAGCATCTGTCCCGGCAGTATCGAAATGATGATACAGAAGAGATCGATGCCTATGCCGCCACTGGCTCCATGGACTTTGACAAGGACTGGCTGCTGAAATACTCCCCCATGCTGTTCGTTGCAATCCAGCCGGAAACCAACGCCCGGATCACAGTGACGGCACAGAGTAACCGGAGGAGCGACTACCCGGAGAAGGTTGTGGCATCCAGCTTGGCGACCTTCACCCATGCGGATTTCCGTCATTGGTCCTTCCGAACCAACCGGAAACCCCAAGTGGACCGGCTGAAGCTGAAGGTGAAGAAGGCAACCTTCTACAAGCTGATTTTCAAGAGCAAGAGCGCATCCGCGACGGCGACTGTTCTGGAGACGGACATTCAACTGCGGTATGCCGGGAACGTGAAGTAAGGAGTTGAGCAATGAAGAAGTTTGACCCGACACCTCAGAAGGTGTCTGCGGAGTATCAGGCTGGGGTCCAGTTTAATCAGGGAATTCAGCTGTATGACTGCGTGAATGTCAATGAGAACTTTTTCATTGGCAAGCAGTGGGAGGGAGTACATAGCAATGGCCTGCCGACGCCTGTTTTCAATTTCCTGAAACGTGTCGTTTTGTTTTCTGTGGCGAATGTGTCTACAGACAACCTGAAGCTCCACGCAAAACCGCTGCCCTCCAACGGGAAACTGACAGGGCAGGATGCGGAGATTTTGACAGACCTCTTGAATGACCAATTCCAGTCCATTTTCGAGTTCAACAAAATGGGGGCCTGTATCCGCGAGTTTGCCAGGAACGCTGCGGTGGATGGGGACGGCTGTCTGTACACCTATTGGGACCCTGATGTAGAGACAGGGCAGCCAAGCAAGGGCGCAATCAAAACGGAAGTTTTGATGAACACACAGGTGCTGTTTGGAAATCCCAACAGCCGGGACGTTCAGAGTCAGCCCTATATCATGATTGAACGCCGGATGCTGGTTTCTGAGGCCAAGAAGCGGGCAATCGCAAACGGCGTCAGCGAGGATGATGCGGACGGCATCACTGCTGACAGCAAGCAGAGCGGGGATAGCCGCATGGACGAGCTGGGCGGCAATAAAGTTACGGTCCTGCTGCGGCTGTGGCGGGATGACGAGAGCGGAACCATCCATGGTTATGAATGCACGCAGAATCAGGAGATCAAGCCTGAATGGGACCTTGGAATCAAGCTGTATCCCATCTCCTGGATGTCCTGGGACTTTGTACAGGACTGCTACCATGGGCAGGCCATGATTACAGGTCTCATTCCGAACCAGATTTTCGTAAACAAACTGTTTGCCATGTCCATGATCTCTCTGATGATGCTGGCCTACCCCAAAATCATCTTCGACAAGACAAAGGTCGCCAAGTGGAGCAACCGGGTGGGCGCGGCCATCGCCGTCAACGGCAGCGTGGAGAATGTGGCGAAGATCATCGACCCGGCCACCATCTCTCCGCAGATCAGCCAATTCATTGACTTGGCAATCTCCTACACCCAGCGGTTTCTGGGCGCTTCCGACGTGGCCCTTGGCGATACACGGCCCGACAACACCTCCGCTATCATTGCCCTGCAGCGGGCGGCGGCGACTCCTATGGAGCTGACAAAGCAAACGCTGCTGCAGGCCATTGAAGACCAGGGCAGGATTTACATGGAGTTTATGGGCGAGTATTACGGGGACCGCTACGTGGAGATTCCTGTTGACCAGACAGCTCTAGGCGGCAACCGTGTGATGTTCACCATGCCGGGGTCTAATGGGAAGGTCTTAGCTCCGTTCGATTTTTCCAGCCTGAAGGACTACTACTTTACCGTGGACCTGGATGTGGGAGCATCCTCTTACTGGTCCGAAATCGCCTCTATGCAGACGCTGGACAATTTGCTGATGCAGGGCAAGATTTCCACAGTGGAGTATTTGAAGCGCCTGCCTGCCGGTCAGATCACAGACCGGGAGACGTTGATTTCTGTATTGCAGGCGGACCAACAGCGCCAGATGGCAATGGCGATGGGCGGCGCAGGCGGTATCTCTGGAGATGGAAGCGGCCCCGCGCCCACCGGGCAGGAAAATCCACCGCTGCGGGGCGGCGCCGGATATGGGGCCTTGCAGCGGGTTATCAACCAGACGGGAGAAGTCCCGCAGGAAAGGGGGGCCTGATACATGGCTCTGGCGAGGTTTGAGAAGGACATGGCGATCATCTCCGCTCTGGACGATGAACCGAACGACGTGGGCGGCCTGACGGCTGCGGAGCTGAAAGCCAAATTTGACGAGGGTGGTCAGGCCATCAAACAGTTTTTGAATGAGACGCTGACACCGCAGATTGACTCCGAAAAGGCTGGCCGTGATGAATTGGAAGGGCTTGTCCTGGGGCAGATTCCGGATGGAACAATCACCGTTGAAAAGATGGCCCCATCGTTCTTTACGTCCATTCTGAACACTCAAATCCAAGTAACCTACAACGGAGGTGGTAACTGATGGCGCAGACACTTGGCAGCGTGGCGGTGGGGAGCATCGTCAAGATCGACGAGAACGGGAGCCCGGTAAACTACATCGTGGTGCATATCGGGAACCCGGATGTAAGGCTGTATGGTAGTGCCTGTGACGGCGCGTGGTTGCTGCGGCAGGATATTGTGGAGAACGTCCAGTGGAACAGCACCAATGCAAACACACTTGCAGGCTCCACAATTATGTCTACGATGGCTGGGTATCTGGGAAGGTATGAAAGCCACATCCAGTCTGCCATCAAGACAGTGAAAATCCCATACCATCCAGGAAATGGAGAACCTTACTGGAACATCAAAAGTGGAGAAAATGGTTTGGAGTGCAAGCTGTTTCCTCTCTGTGGATATGAGGTCGGCCTGTCTGACCCAAGCGGAATTATGCCCGCAGACGGCGCGAAGCTGGATTACTTCAAGAGTGAACTTGACACGGAAGCCAATAGCAAGCGGATTGCTAAACTGAATGGAGCCGCGGCTGCTTGGTGGCTTCGCTCTCCAGTTTCTTTGAGCACAGACGGGAAGTTTTACATCTTGCCCGATGGCAGCTTGGGCAGCACTACGGTAAACCCCTCTTATGGCGCCCTACCTGCCATGATTATGGACCCTACCATCCTGGTTTCAGACGATGGAACCGTTGGCGTTCCGGCGTCCCCCACTGCCCTGACTGTGCCGATTCAGGCCATGCAGGGCAACCAGATTTCCGTCTCCTGGAGCGCAGTAGACGGCGCTGACGGCTATATCCTGGAGCGCAAGGCGGACACCGATGCTGACTGGGTGCAAGTGTATTCCGGAGCGAACACGAGCTTTGAGGAAACGGTGGGCACCTGGACGAGCGTACAGTACCGCGTCAAATCTCTCGCAAACGGGAAATATGGCGATTATACAACGAGCACATCTGTTTCCGTAGTCCCTCTTTCTGCCCTGGTAATTTCCGGTTCTGACGGCAGCTTGGGCACTCTCACAAATGATGTGCAGTATATGGTGTCCTCCAGCGGAACCAGTGCTTTGACGGTTACAGAAACCATCAACGGCGTCAACACTCAGACATACACGGCCACCAACGGAGCCGACAACAAGATTTCGGTGGTGGACTTGCCCACGGGCACGGGCACTATCAAGATTACGGCATCCACCAATCCCGGCAGCGGTGTGGTGACGGTGACGCGGGAGTGGACGTACACCAAGGCGGCCATCACCTTTCCGGATGCCGGGAGCGTGGCGGACCTGACCCAGCAGGGCAAGACCATTTGGGCCAAGACCATTGCCGAGGCGGTGAGAACACCCGGTATTTGGGGCGGCAATTTGGGGCTGGCACTGAGCAAGCTGGCGAAGAGCGTGCTGTATAACCAGACCAGTCATCCGAAATATTCGGAGGTCACGGTCAATCTGGCGACGGCCACCGTGGGCCAGGAAGTCAATCTCCCTTACAACGGCACCATGGTGCCGCATATTGTGGTGCATATCGGAAACCCCAATCCATCTCTGTACGACGCTTCCTGTGACGGTGCGTGGCTGCTGAGAAAAGACATCGTAGAGAACGGTGTGTGGAACAGCTCCGGCGTGAACACCCTCCCCAACAGCACCATCATGCAGACCATGGCCGGGTATGTCGCCAACTATGCAAGTAATGTTCAGGTAGCCATAAAAAATGTGAGAATCCCGTACTGCGTGGGAAACGGTTCTGGCACGATAAATTCTGGGACAAATGGGCTGGAATGCAAAGTGTTCCCGTTAGGTGGATATGAGTTAGGTTTGACAACAAGTGATAATTCAGGCATTCCGATTGATGGAGCAAGACTATCTTATTTTGAAGAAGGTGGGATAGGGACAAGCGGCGCAAAAAAAAGAATTGCTTATTTGAACGGAGTTGCGTTTGGCTATTTTACAAGAAGCCCAGGGACAGGAACAAGTAAAAATGTGTTAAAAATTGAAGGGTCCTATGGCACTAATGCATTTGTTGCGTCAGATAAGAATGATGGAATCCGTCCAGCTTTCATCATGCCGACAACCTTCGTCGCTACCTACTATGTCGACCATCAGGGAGTTATCCACGATGAACAAGAATACGTTGATGCTGGAACGTTTGAAGACGTTTTTGGCGACACTATCCCAATGGTGAGTATTGAGACTGGGAACTATGTTGGGACGGGCGTAATTGGCGAAAATAGCCCATCGTCCTTGACATTTATTGGAACTCCTGTTTTCTTGTTAATTTCTACGGCCGGAACACATGGTTTTGGCATTTTCAACTGCCTCGCGTTAAAAAATACGTTTTCACTGTTCGGCTATGTCTATATGAATAGCAGTAATACCCTGCAATCCAGCGCGGCTGCGGGGGCAAAATTAGAAGGAAAGACAGTTAGTTGGTATGGAAATGATGCAAACCCTTATGTGCAACTAAACGAAAGCGGAGTCACATACTACTATGCCGCTTTTACAATTCCGGGAGGTGCCACATGAGATATATCCAACCGAACCCCAACCCCTCCGGGGCCTACCCGGCCCCGCAGAGCAATCCCTTTCCCGGCGCAATCCCACTGACGGATGAACAGGCGGAGACGGTGGTGGATTACAACGGCTTTGTTACCATCACCAGCCATGAGGAGGAGTACGAGGAGGGCTTTTTCCGGACGGTCTACACCGTGGAGCCGAACACCGAAGCCTGGGAAGAGTGGAAGGAATCTCTGCCGCCGGAGCCGGAGCCGGAACCTGAACCGGAGTATGTGACCTATGCGGAGCTTGCGAAAGCAATCAGAGAGGGCGTGAACGAAGTATGACGGACAAGCAGTTTGTACTTACCACCATGCGAGATACCGGGCTTGCGAGGGCACAGACCCTCCAGGCCCAGGCTTCGGACATGACGGGGGCGGAGCTGTATGCCTCCGAGGACTACATCCCCAGCTTTACGGCGGCCTGTGACGCCATGAACATGCTGGAACGCAAGGCGGGCTTTGTCTGCCGGTCCACGGCGGGCAGGGTAGTGCGGCTCCTCCAGCCCTATGACAGCGCCATTTACACGGACGAGCCGGAGAAACTGGAGGCCCAGTGGGGCTTTGCATGGTCCACGGACCCGGACAAGGCCCTGCCGTTTCTCGCACTGTCCACCAGCCCGTACATGACCGGGGACTGCTGCACCTATGAGGGCCACGTCTGGCGGAGCGGTCAGGACAACAACGTGTGGGCACCAGGCACGGTAAATGTCAAGTGGGAGGATTTAGGGGAGGTGTCCAATGGCTGACGAGAAGTGCATCCTGGACCCGCAGAGGGATTGCCTGGGGCTTGCCAAAGCGAACATGCTGGAAAAGCAGATGTCGGAATGGCGGGAGGCATCCCGCAGCACCCACAAAGAACTCTTTGACCGGATGCGGGAACTGGAAAAGGCGGAGGCCGCCCGAAATGAGCAGTACGACAATATCATGGAGAAGCTGGACCGGCTGATCGCATGGCAGGAGGTCGAGCAGGCCAAGCCGAAAAAGCGGTGGGAAGCTATCGTGGACAAGTCCGTGTGGGCGATTCTGGCGGCTGTGATTGCGTTTATTTTGGCCCGCATTGGGCTGTAATTTGAAAGGAGCTTACTTATGACTACCAACGAAATTCTGAACAAGTACACCACTGGCGAAATGGCTCTGCCCGAGGCGAACGAGGCGCTGAAAGAGGCAGGCGCGGGCTTTACCCTGGATCCCAACCGCAACGTCATCACCCAGGAGGAGTTCGTGGCGACCACAGCGGGGGAGACTCCCGACACCGTCAACGGCTATGGCCTGATGGACCACGGAGTAGGCTGCATGGAGAAGGTTCATGTGGTGAACGGCAAGACCGTGGATGTGAACATGGGCGCCGAGACCGCCTTCGTCTACATCGCCGGGAAGAAGTACGAGCTGAAGGGCGATACCCTGGTGGAGCCGGAGGGCTGAGTATGGACATTTCCTCTCTTGGAATTACAGGTGTGGCGGCCATCACCGTCATCTGCCTGCTGATCGGGCAGGGCGTGAAAGCGTCTTCTCTGGACAGCAAGTTCATCCCCATCATCTGCGGCGTCTGCGGCGCTGTGCTGGGTGTGGTAGGTATGTTCCTCATACCTGACTTCCCAGCCACGGACTACATCACCGCGGCGGCTGTGGGCATTGTGAGCGGTCTGGCTGCTACCGGAGCCAACCAGGTAATCAAGCAGCTGGGAAGTGACAGTAAATGAGCTACACGATAAAGGAGCAGCTGGCGAACTCCGAGAACTATGGTGGTTCCCGGAACGCCAGCCAAATCCGGTATCTAGTGTACCACTACACCGGAAATGACGGGGATAGGGCGGCAAACAACGCAAAGTATTTTCAGAACAACATCGTCAAGGCCAGCGCCCACTACTTTGTCGATGATACTACAGTCTGGCGGTCTGTGCCTGATCTAAAAGTGGCATGGTCCGTCGGCGGCAGCAAGTACGCCAACGCCGACAAGACTGGCGGCGGCACCATGTACGGCATCATTACTAACACCAACTCCATCAGCATTGAGATGTGTGATACCATCCGGAATGGTGTCTATCAGGCCAGCGAGTCCACGCTTGTAAACGCAGCGGAGCTTGGTCGGGAATTGATGGAGAAGTACGGCATTCCCATTGAGAACGTGTACCGCCACTTTGATGTGACAGGAAAGCACTGCCCGTCGTACTTGGTGAACGTCCAGAAGTGGGCAGAGTTCAAGAAGAGACTGGAGGTCAAGATTATGGACAATACACCCAGCGGCGCCCACAAGGAGGGCGTGGAATGGGCCGTTGCAAACGGCATCCTGACGGGCAACAGCGAGGGAGACTTGATGCTCTCCCAGCCTGTTACCCGGCAGCAGATGTGCACGATGTTGCATCGGCTTTGGGAGCTGATCGAAAGGACGTGAAACTGTGGCAACTGCCCGTGTCAGATTACCGGATATCCTGGATGGCCTTATGCGCTCCGAGATGGAGACGGCCATCCGGGAAGCTAATCTTGGAAATGATGATACGGACATTGCCCGGCGCTACCTGATCGACCAAGTCCCGCAGATCGACATTGCAGCGGAGTTCGGCTGGGAGCGGTCTACCATCTCTCACCGAGTCAAACGGATTCTCCACAAAGTTGAAAGCACAGCTCAAAAACTACATTTCACATAACTTCACCGAAACCCCGCTTGGGCACCACCCAGGCGGGGCCTTTTTTTGCGAAAATATCATCAGGAGGACGTAAGGAACAAGGGCTGGTACACGTCGCCGCCCTCCTTGCGGCCTCCTGATTTCTTACATAAGGACGTGTTTGATTTGATTTTGAATGGTTCAGAACTGGTGGCCCGGCTGGTGGCCTGCGGCTTCACGGAATCCAGCGCGTGGGACATCTGCATGAAATATGCCACTGACGGAAATTACTCCGGCCTGGAAGGATACATCCACCAGCAGGAGCTTTTGTATGATGACCGAAAGCAATATGTTTGAATTTTACAATCCGAATCCCTACGAGAAAAATGTGGGGGATTGCACCGTCCGGGCCATCTCAAAAGCATTGGAGCAGGACTGGTACAGAACATACCTTGGCCTCTGCATTGAGGGCGCTGTGAGAGGCGATATGCCAAGCGCAAACGCCACATGGGGGGCTTATCTCCGGCGGCATGGCTTTCAGCGTGACATGGCACCTGAGGACATGACCGTGGCAGAGTTCGCGATGGGGCATCCGCACGGCACTTACATCCTGGCCCTGTCTGGGCATGTAGTATGCCTGCAGGATGGTGTGATCTACGATACATGGCACAGCGAGAACGAGACCGTACTTTACTTCTGGCAGAAAGGATGACGTGAGATGCCGAACTATCCCTATTACTATCAGCCGTACCAACCGTATCAGCCGCCTATGGCGGACCAGCTGACGCAGCTGCGGCAGTCCTATCAGCCCGTGCAGCAGCCGCAGCAAGCCCCGGCATCTCCGTCTATTGTGTGGGTGCAGAGCGAGATGGAAGCGGCAAATTATCTGGTGGCGCCTAACTCTGCTGTTACCTTGTGGGACAGCAACGCCCCGGTGGTCTACCTTAAACAGGCGGACGCTTCCGGGAAACCATCCATGAAAATATATGACCTCGTAGAGCGCAATCAGAGGCCCATACAGGCCCCGCAGGCTCCGACGGTAGAGTATGCGCCCCTGTCCCGTTTGGAGGCGTTGGAGGCCCGTCTGGATGCGCTGGCAGCTACAAAAGCAGAGAAGGAGGATGCAGAATGAACCCGTTTTATCAGGCTATGGGCGGCAACAGACAGCCCAATATGATGCAGCAATTTCAATCCTTCATGCAGCAGATGCGCGGCAAAGACCCCAACGCCATGATACAAGAGATGGTATCCTCTGGGCGCATTTCCCAAGATCAGCTCAACCAAGTCCAAAAGCAGGCCCAGCAGATGCAGGGCATGTTCGAGGGGATGCGAGGGATGTTTGGGAAGTAAAAAGTAAAAGAGCGGTATCCCACGGCTGGTACTCATGGAATATCGCTCTTTAAGTTGACACATTTACCAGCCAAAACTGATACACTGCGCCGTTTCCCTTATACATATTTATTGTACCAGAAACGGAATCAAAAGTCAATCAAAATCCGTGGCCACGGTTTTGAAAATAAAACTACAAAGGAGATAACACAATGAGTCTTTCTTCTGACGGCGCTGTGATGACTATGCCCGTGACTCCCGCCTACCAAGGCGGAAACGGCGGTTTCGGCGGCTGGGGCGGCGATTGGTCCAGCTGGATCATTTTGTTCCTTATCTGGGGCATCTTTGGCTGGGGCAATGGCGGATATGGCGGCTTCGGTGGCGGCGGTGGGGTCAACAACCCCGGCCTCCAGGGCCTTGCTACCCGCTCTGACATCAACGAGGGCTTCGCCCTGAACGGCCTCCAGAACGGCCAGACCTCCATCCGGGATGCCGTGAGCAACCTGGGCTATCAGACGCAGGCGGGCTTTAACGCCCTCGGCGCCCAGCTGGCGCAGTGCTGCTGCGATACTCAGCGGAGCATTGACGGCGTCCGGTACGACATGGCAACTCAGGCTTGCGATACCCGCAACACCATCCAGTCCAGCACGCGGGACATCATCGACAACGCCAACGCCAACAGCAGAGCGATCCTGGACTTCCTGACCCAGGACAAGATCGCTACTCTGACGGCTGAAAACCAGAGCCTGAAGTTCCAGGCTTCTCAGGCGGCTCAGAATGCTTTCATTACCGCCAACCAGGAAGCGCAGACTGCCGAGCTGATCCGCCGCATCAATCCCATGCCTGTCCCGGCCTATCAGGTGCCCAATCCTTATGCCGGATGTGGGTGCAATCCCTGCGGCTGCGGCTGCTAAAACCCAATACATCAACTTGTAAGAAAGGCTTACATGTTCGGCCCCGTGCCGATTTTGAACCATGCGGCGGGGCAACAGCCTCGCCGCTATCTTTTTGAAGGGACTGATTTTATGGACATTCAAACTGTTAAAGATGACCTTGTTGCCCACCTTGCCGCAATCGACAAAACTCAACTGAACATGATGGACCTGAAATTATATACGGAGGTCGTTCAGATGGTTGACTGCCTTTATAAGCCGAATGAAAAGGAAGCATGGCAGATGCTTATGGAAAACTTTGCAGCTGTAGGTAACAAAGACTACTATCACCCTGTTACCATGAAGGAGGATTGAGATTATGGCTGAATACAGCAACAGCGCAATCGTAACCGTTGCCGCTGGTCAGAACGTGCCTTTTACTGAGGAGGCCAACACGGGCAAGCCCTGCATTGTGCATCGGGAAGGCGCTGGACTTGTGACTCTTCGCGGGCTAACGAACCAGTGCCGGGCAAAATTCAAAGTGTCCTTTGGAGCGAATATTGCTATCCCCACCGGTGGGACCGTGGAGGCCATCACGGCAGCGATCTCCATCAATGGTGAGGCGCTGAACGCTTCTACCGCTACCGTCACCCCGGCTGCTGCAGAGGATTTCTTCAATATTTATGTTTCCGCTGTGGTGGATGTCCCCCGTGACTGCTGTGTCACCGTCGCCGCAAAGAACACCAGTACGCAGCCCATCCTCGTTGCCAACAGTAATTTTATTGTTGAGCGCATCGCGTGAAAGGAGAACCGATATGGAATATCTGTATGACCTGAAAGAAAAGCTCTGCAAGGAGCTGGAGGAATATGCCCAGAAGAGCAACATGAACGCCGGGGACCTGGAGATGGTCCACAAGCTGACGGATACCATCAAGAACGTGGACAAGATCATGATGCTGGAGGAGGGCGGTTACAGTCAGGCAGCCGACATGGACTCTCCTTCCAGCTATGCCAGAGGCTCCAGCTATGCCAACCGTGGCAAGCACTATGTCCGAGGCCACTACAGCCGGGACGGCGGCTACTCCCGTGACGGGCGCGGCGGATACAGCCGCGACGGCTACTCCCGTGCCCGCGGTTATTCCCGCAGTGAGGCGAAGGACTCCATGATGGAGCAGCTGGGCGCTATGATGGAGGATGCATCCAATGACCGGGAGCGGGAAGCGATCCGGATGTGCATGGAGCATCTCAATCAGGAATAATTCCCACAAAACAAGGGGGCCGCTTGCATAGCGGCCTCTTTTGTTGTATAATTGTTGTACAACTTGATAACAAGCTAGAGCGTTCAGCGCCAGAGTTCGGAGTGATCCGGGCTTTGGCGCTTATTTTTTTTGAAATTGAGGTGAAATTGATATGGCAGCTGCAGAGGAGTCTATCCGCGGGAAAACCAGACCGGATATGTCCAGAAACGAGGGACTGGCTGGGCAGACGGTCACGAAGGGAGACTATGAATATACCTACGATGATAATGGGTATGCGAAAAAGGCCATCAATGTCAAAAACAGGCAGGAACGGGAACAGGAGGGGTATGGTGGGGGCGGATATTCCGGAGGCGGAGACTCTTCCTATTATGACTCTCTCCAGCCGACGGACCTTTCCGGATACCTGAATGACATGTACAAAGCCTACACAGATGCACAGCTGGCGGCCCTGAAATCGGCATACGAACAGAATTTGGCAGGCCTGCAGGCGGACGCGGAGAAAATTCCCGGCATTTACCAGGGAGCCCGGAATGAAGCGGCGTCTCAGAATGATATTGCCCGGATGGCCTTTAATGAGTACGCAAACGCACGAGGCTTGAACACCGGAACCAGCGGGCAGGCGGCTCTTGCAAACTCCGCTGTGCTGCAAAGCAACCTCACGGACATCTCCACAAAGGAGTCTGATGCCATTGCGGAAAACGCCCTGCAACAGCAGCAGCTGGCGATTGAATACCGCAACGCGGCAGTGCAGGCGCAGGCGGAAGGGAATTACCAGATGGCCCAGGCCCTGTACAATGAGTATGTGCGGCAGGACG
>OGKD01000550.1_pt1 | contig 26029 bp, 24 predicted proteins | sample 1572371 | NCBI WGS metagenome assembly OGKD01 (sample SAMEA2582096, study PRJEB24529) | metagenome | biome: Human gut stool | place: China | collected 2011 | reverse complement strand
GTTCCGGCCTATATCACATATTGCTACGGTATCGCTCTAAACAAACAGATATTATTTTGTAGACCCGAAAGGACGTCTGATGGAGCTAGTCGGCTAACCAGGTGCCGCCTAAGATTCCATCTCTTTCCTTTCAGTGTCCGATGAAGCCTTTCTTCCGTCAGGCATCTTTCCGGCGATCTTCCAGGGTGACAAATTCAATACTCTTTACAGGCAGACCGTGAATGTACTCCACCAGAGATTCAGCAGAGATATAATCTTCACAGCCACCACGCTTTATCTGAAGCATATTCTTTCCATCTACGACACTACAATTTCCGATCCGCAGCCCTTTCGGAGTGCGGATTTCATGATCTCCATTGTTCATCTTTCACGGCCTCCTTTGTGTTGGTTTCGGTTATTTCAGTTTCTACTGCCCTCAACCTTTGAACTTTCGTTCACTTTTCACCTTTTTCCACTTGCATATTTACTCATTTTCCAGTATAATAATCCAAAAGTTGAAAGAATATGGCACTATTATATACACAGAGCGTCGCTGTGTCAAGTAGGAATTGTGAAAGTTTGTTGCATATTTCAAAACGAATAATTACAAATCTTGTTTCACATTAGTAACGCACGATAACTACTCCATAGAAAGGTTGCAAACATGAAATTTGGAGCAAAAGTTCGTGATCTGCGCAAAAAGAACAATCTAACACAAGACGAATTAGCAAAATGCCTCGGAGTCAGCAAGAGAACGATCATCGGATGGGAGCGTAATGAACGCTACCCCCGAAATGTTGAAGTTCTCGAAAAAATGTCAGACATTTTCCATGTACCCCTGACCTATTTACAGCCCGATCAAGCGTTATTTATCGAACGTGCCGCCGAAGCCTACGGAAAAAAGGGCAAAATAGAAGCCCAGCATCTCGCATTTGAGCTTACTGAGCTATTTGCCAGCGGAGATTTGACCCCGCAGGATATGGACGGCATCATGTATGAAATGCACAAAGCCTATTTTAAGTACCGAGAACAAAAACGAGAAAAGGAACGAATAATGAACCTGTAAACCACTGTTCCATTCACTATGCCCTCCCCGAAAGGAGATTACATTATGGATTCTGCATTTATTCACCAAGTTGCTAATGAACTTGTCCAAAATATCGGAACACGCAACATCAAAGAGATTGCTCGCAGTTGCAGTCTGGACATCAGTGAATAACCGATGCACTTGCCGCTCCGTATGACAGAAATCGCGGGATCAAAAAAGAGTTCAAAGTAACATTTACAACCGTCCTTGACAATACTGCTGCTGAATAAACATTTTGTTTCTTTGTTGGAATCAAAAACTAGCAGCCCGTGACATTACTTAATGCCACAGGAATGACAGAAAGTGAATAAATCGGCAGAAGAACCTTAATTTTATCATATCCCCTTCCATAAAAGACAGGCACAAACGTATCCGCAATCGCCATCACTCCAATCATAATCGGTATTCCGATTATCCAAACGAACTGAATATTGTCTTCACGAAATACGTTGATGCTTTCTTTTTTATCAATTTGTAGTTCATGTTGTTTGGAATCATATGCAACATCATAACAAGATGAAAAATTAAATCCCATATTATGAAAACATTCATGCGTATCTTTTTCAATCCAGAGATAAATCAATTCTGTTTTCATACGTCACCTCATACAATTTGCATTTCTGTTGTATCAGAATATCGACTCAATTATACTTTAACATGCCGAAGCGATTTTCTTCTTTGATATCACACTATTACTATTCTTCCATAAAACTGCCATACTCCAAAATAACATCTGCTCCGAATATCCGTTCCAAGTACTCCTTGAATTGCTCATTCGTGGATATCGTAATTAAAATTGCCAACCTTTTCTCTGCCCGTGAGCAGCAAACATAAAACAGGTTTCGATTTCGGACATATCTCTTTTTTTCCGCTTCGCTCATGCCTTCTTCTGCTTTATAAAGGGTCTCATCAAATTTATAGTTACTCCACCCTCGTCCCAGAACCAACAGAACATTCTCGTATTGTTCGCCCTTCACACCATGGTCTGTTGAAAACATTGATTCCGGAGCAAAGAATTCGATTGCCTTCACAACCTCCTCATATGGGATTTCATAAAACTCTTTAAGCGTTTTCTCACTGTATTCGGTATTTGATTCATCTTCATACTGTTCCTTATACGCCTTAATCTTTGGTGGAATATCCAGCAAGCCACTGTCTGCCACAATATTTATTACATCGTAAATAACTTTTTTCCGTGCTTTTTCCAGGTCACGGCCAAATCTATTCCATTTTTGTTTATAGTTGTATGACAGCACCGGACTACAACTTGTTCCAAGAATTTCGGCCAATCGTTTAGCGTCATTATTTTGAAGCGCATGGAACACTGGCTCAACCAGATTCTGAAAATATTGAAAATGAATATCGTCCTGATTTCTAAAATGATTGCCCAATACCTCATGCAACCGTTGATATCCCTGTTGCATCGCGAGATAATTATGCGTAAGCATCAATATTTTTGTGTTCTCTTGCCAGCCTTGCTCTTGCAACTTTCTTTGTACTTTTTCTACCACATCTTTTCGTATTTCCTCTTTCAAATCTCCCTTATCTCTGCCTTTAGCGATCCGATTTGTTTCATCAATATTGTTTGTTGTTATCACCAGAATGTTTCCATCTGTTTGATCCAATGCTGAAATTTGTGGCAGCTCTGGTCTCATACGATTCAGTGCTTCCACAATAACTTTCTCAGATCGAAAATTTGTCTCTTTACGGATTTCCTTCAATTTTTCACTTTCAACTAACCCGCACGCCCCACTTGCACTGTAAATTGTCTGCCATGCATCTCCAAATAATCCAAACTGCGGCCCACATTCTGGTTCTATAAAGTACTTTACAAACTGGCTCATGATCTTTTCAAATGAATCCTGATATTCGTCGATCAGGATAACCGGATATCTGTTCGAAAGAATATGCCGAAATTTTTTATTATCTAAAATAAGAGCAAATAAATCGATCACATCGTTATGTGCTAAAAAGAGCGTTCCTTCATCTACATATCGAATGCCTTGACTATATACTACTCTCTGAATTTTGGGTTCTGAAATATTTTTTTCATTATAAGTTTTACTTAACTCCAGTTTTTCTACCAGGGAAATCAGCGCAGCTTGAAATTGATTCATTAGAGACCATGCAAATGCATGTATTGTACTTGGCCGCACAAAAGAATCTTCCGGCAGACGTTTTCGGATTACTTCAGCTGCAACATTTGTATAGGTAATGCATGCAACGTATTGTTCATTCCGAGCAAATTCTTCCCGCTGTTCATCGCTAATACATCGAACCACTTTTTCCAACGAATAAGTTTTTCCTGCACCCGCACCGGCTTCCACACGAAAACTTTTACCAGAGCGCAAGACGTTCAAGATTTGCTCATCTATCTCTTCTGCACGTTTTTGTGCTTTCTCCCAATTTGTCATTGCACGGTTTCCTTCTTCCTTGTGTACTGGCGCTTGTGCATTTTGGGTGGTTCTTCCCCTTTTTCATAGCGCGAAACCCTGCTCAGCCATACAAGTCCTTCTCGAATATAGGACGGGACTCGATAATTCTCAAACTTTGGATCATACAAGAGGCTCACGGCAAAATCTGTTTTGCTCTCGCTCTCATTAGCGAAATCCAAGGTTTCTTCTGGTTCTTTATTAAAAAGATCTCTGTTTACATTAATGATGGACTCTTCCAAGCTTCGCGGATGATATCCATTTTCCTCCTGTTGAAACTCAATACAACGAAGCCCTGCCACTTTTTTCTTGGAATCATTACAAAGTTCCAGAACTTTTTCGAATGGAATTGGATTCGATACCGCAATGCTATAGACATCATGACACCAGCGTTTGATAGCTCCATTCGAAGTGTTTTTCGCCTCACTCTTTTGGCACGCCTTCGAATTATTATTCACAAAGTCAATGTCTGTGATGATCAATGCCGGTATCTTTAAATAATCCAGGAAGTCGTAGAACAAATGTGCATACGCTCCACCCACTTCCAAAATAGAGTAGTATTGATACATCAAGGAATTTTCACCAAACAAGCCATCTTGATCACATTTCCGGATCATATCGGGTAGAAGCAAGCGCTCAGATGCCCCTTCTACCAAAATTGCCTTATCACAAAAATACAGATCACAATAGCTGAGTTTCATGTATTTTTGGAGAAATGCCAGCTGTTGCGCCTTTTCCTCCTCAGTCTTTGCTGAAATTGGGAATTCTGCCAAATCCTTACATTCAACACAATCTCTAAACCGGCGAATATACCGCACCTTAAAAAATTGGACTGTGTTTGCAATATGAGGCGAATGTGTTGTTATAACAGTCTGTACTGCGTTGTTGTCAGCTTCTCTATTTAAAAATTCCGTCAAAAAACCCACAAAGGTTGTTTGAAGCTGCGGATGCATATGCGCTTCTGGCTCTTCAATAAACAGCAACGAAATTCTTTTGGACCCCGACTTTATTTCTCTTGCATAAGCATGAAGTTCCATCGAAATCTTAATTAAATTCTTATAGCCCAACCCATTATGTGATTCCGGCAAGGTTTCTGATCCGTCCTGTGAAAGATAAGTAAGTCCCGTAGAATCTACAATACGATTTTCAATAGACAAGGTCGTATTCGCTTTTAATTGAAGGTCCTCTCCATCCGGATACCCAAATGGCGTCATCTGGTTCACAAGCTTATTCATTTGCTCATTCACCTGCGACTGCACATTATAATTAACGTCCGCTATCAACTTTTGCAGTTCCACGATTGATGGTTTTATTTCATCCTCTATGTCACTAGGCTTCATGCCGAGCAGTTTTTTCATCACTTGTCCCAATGGATTCACAGGTGCAGCATCTGATTCGTCCAAACTTCGCTCTGCCCGAATTGTCTTCAAGTAAAAGATATTTTTTAAATCCGTTTTGCCTTTAATAGCGGTATTCGTTAGATTTGTTGGATCAATAGCCAATATCTGAAGCTGAAAGAACGATAAAAAATACTCTTTTACAATTTGAGCTATGATTTCATCTTTTACAGAATCCGATTTTGCTTTATCAGAGATCAGATTATAGGCATCTCTGCATTTTCCCAAGATTGATTCAATATTATCAGAAACTTTATAAACCGCCTGAATCGTTGCGGAATGAACATTTTCGTCCAAATCAATAATAAAACCCGAAAGCGCGCCTAATGTATCCTTTTCTGCGTAATCAATTTCCATCGTCACACTTGTCAAGGGAACATTTTCCGTATAACGCTGCAGTGCGTCCGTCACCGATTCCGACTCATTCCAATAGTCTTTTACTGCTTTGTATAGTTTCTGCCTGCATTCAATCGGATAGTCATCAAACGGAAGGCCATTCTGCTCAGACAGAACAAGCTCCATGATATTCATTAAAGACGTTTTTCCAGAATTATTTTTTCCAACTAAAAGAGTAAGTTCTTGATCAAAAGTTATCTTTACATCCTTTAAAAGGCGAAAGTTTTTGACATGAATCGTCTTTAAATACATGAAACCTTTCCCTCTTTCATATCATTTTTGTTTCTCGTGTTATCGGATAGGACTCTTGTACAAAACATTCAAATCATCGCAAAAGCCAATACTCCTGCATAAAGATCAAATTTTATTCAACGCTTTCTAACTTTTTTCAAAAACTCCTAAAACGAGTTTATTGGTCAGAGAAATTTTTCTCACTACATTTTTTGAAATCACTAAAGGAAATAAAATTCCAGCCAGGAAGCTAACCGTCATGCATATAAAAACATTTACGCCAAGTTTATTCAAAAAAACAACTCTCACAAAAACTTGAAATATATTGGCCATAATATAGATATCCATACTATATTCTCCAAGTTCCTTCAAAAGCTTATTATTCTCCAATATATGAGCAGCCCCGTATACTACCATTATCCCTAATATTGCCGTCAAAATTTTAAATATGTTTTTCCCATCAATATTCATACACATGTTAAGAGCAATCAGTAGCCCCCCCGATGATAATCAGCGGTTGATGATTGTCAAAATGGATCTTACCAGAAGCCACGGGCAAGTTCTTCCTGAATAATGCACCTAAAATATAGAACAGCGTTTCAAACATAAAATTTCTCAAGAACCCATTATTGACAAACACCGATGAAATCGCCATTATCAATGAGAGAAGAAAAGCAATACACGAAGAGAATTTTCCAGCATTGCTCATCACGCAAAGAAAAAAAGCATCAAGAAATAGAACATACAATGTCCACAATTGGCTGTTCGGATTGTCCCCGCCCAAGAACCCAAGTACGATATATCTTATATCTACTCGCTTTGTTACATAATCCGCCATCAAAAGTTTTATAGGAATATAACATATTCCAACAAAAAAGTAAGGAACCATCAGTCTTTTAAATCTTTCTAAAATATATGCTTCTTCTTCATGTAATTTCCGTTTCTGAAGAGCTTTTATCCCACAAAATCCTGAAAGAAAAAAGAACAATGGCATATGAAAGCTGTATATAATCTGAAAGAGTTTCCCAAAAAACTGTACATTTTGCGTTGTATCTGCTATTGCATGGCCAAGTACCACGAAAATAATCCCCAGACCCTTTGCCGCATCAATCCAATCGTAATGTAACGTCTTTTCTTGCATAAAAACTTCCTAACCTCCTCACACTGAATCAATGATTAGACTTCTTCAGCTTTTTCAATATAGGGCTGCATACCATATTTAGCAATTCGATGAGAATTTCATATCGAAACGCCAACAGCACTACCGCATATACTCCAAAGAACACCATCGCCGTGATGAACAACGTAGCAAAAGTGCCAAGATGGAGTATTGAAGAAATCAAATAATATCCTGCTGATCCCAATATCGTTGCAATCACAACCTGAACTGTTCCCTTGGCCGAAATTGCCCCACAGATGTATTTCCATGTAAAAAAGAGTTGCACCGAAAACTGTGTAAGTTCAGCAAACAATGTGCCAATTGCCGCACCATTTGCACCCATTCGCGGGATAAAGATCACATTCAAAATTAAATCGACCAGCGCTCCACAAGTGACAGAGATTGCAAACTTCCATTCTCCTCCAGTTGGTATCAGTATTTGCATCCCCGTTATGTTGGAAAGGCTTGTAATCAGCATAATCGGCATTAGAATTTTCATTGGTGTCGCTGCATCTGCATATTCAGCTCCTGACAGAAAAATAATGGACGGTTCCGCTGCAAGAATAAAGTACACCATCATTGGTACAGCCATCATAATAATAGTGCAATAAGACTTTTTCAGCAGCCTTTTGAATTCGTCCCACTTTCCACCCGCAATGTAAAACGACAGCCTTGGCAACAATACTGTTCCTACTGATGTAATAAGGGTTGTTAATACTGTACGAATTTTAACTGCCGCTGTATATATACCAACTTGGAAGTCTCCACACATAAATCCAAGCATTACGCTGTCCAAACTAGAATATACATTAACAGCCAAATACGTTGCAAACATTGCCAATGTCGGCTTAATATGCTGTTTACAATTATAGTCTCCATACCATTTGTATGTTATGAAGTTTCGTGAGTAGATGATGTTAAGTATATTACCGCCCACATTAGCAAAGACAGTTATCACCGCGTATTTATAGCAGTCAGCCGGACTATGAACAAACAAAAACATTAACACTACGCCTATAAATTTAAACGCAATGGATCTCTTTGTAATATAATCATATTGTTCGATTGCTGAATACAGCCAGTTCATTCCGACTACATTCAAAATCATGTTCCAGCTGTAGATAAACAGAAGCTTCCACTCCTGATGATATCTCGGCACCACAAATATAGCAATCACCAGCGCAATGCATGCAATTGTCGTGGTAACCGCATTAATCAGCAAAAGCTCATGCACTGTCTTTGACAGCTTTGTTCTATCCTCTCTAACCCTGGCACACGCCTTCACACCATATGTCGAAAGACCCAAAGTTGCAAAAAGAGAAAAATAAGTCAGTGATGCAGATGCAAAGTTTAATTTTCCGTTCACTTCTACACCAAGAACTCGAGAGATGTAGGGGAACGTAATTAGTGGAAATATTATATTAGCTACCGATAATATACCATTTACAATAGCATTGTATTTAATGGATTTCATCTAATTTCTTGCTCCAGTTAAACTCGTTTCTCAACAATCTTGTTTGAATCGCTTTTACAATTTTTGCCAGCAACGGTATGCTCCAATTTAAATGTACTTTTCCACAGTACATCTCATACATCCTAAAATAAGCTATAAGGCTAGCTTTATTTGATTTCATCCATACCAGTTGTGACTTGATGCTGTTTTTTTTCTTTTGTACATTTGCATAAATATGTTTATCCTTTGCTTCATACTTGATACGCGCCATTCTATGTTCTTTATTTTTATTCAGCATCATATCAACATACTGTTCCGCACAATAATCTGTAAACTCTTGAATCAAATAACCCGTTGTCCCACACAGTTCCATATATCCTTCAAAATTATATTCTATTTCATCTCGTGTTTTTCTCAGTTCCATATAAACCCTGTGGGCAGACTGATTATTCTCATATTCCGGAACCCCTTCGTCGCTATAGCCATAAACACTTCCGTGATCTGCTGTCAAAAGTTTTTCTTGCAAGAAGCTATCATATACAAAGCAATCATATGCTACTGTTTTGGATGGATAAAAACTAAAGACCAGTCCTCTTTTCTTGCTATTATGAGTATTTAATGCAAGTTCATTTGTTCCAATATAATATCCCACAATATTTGTTTCAGGCCACAGCTCATGCAACATATCCTGCATGGTTCCCTTCCATCCAACATCAACCAATACAATTCTCTTTGTTGATTCTTCTATTCCTTCCCTCTTTAAATATTTGTAGAAATTATTCCTTTGGTTGCTATCCTCTATCGCATTATTTAGTGCGTATCTTGAAACGCACAAATAATGCGTTTCAATTTCCGAATTGCCTTTCCACAAGAGATAATTATCAAACAGCTTCTTTAAATATTTTCCTTCTCTTGAAAGAAAATATAGCGTTCTCTCTCCTTCTCTGCAAACAGCTCGATACAATTTCTCTATGAACAAGTATAAAACCAACGAATAATTAGAATAAGGCTCTTGATTGTGCCCTATAATACTTTCCAATTGATCTTTCACATAAATTTCTGTGTACTCCACTTGACTCTTATAATATCCCTTATGAATGGCCATAATGCTGCATTCACTCGGCTTTTCATAATCGGATTTCGCATTGTCTCCTATCATCACAATTTTACTTTTATCGCCTGCTTTTAAAGCAACTTCTTCATATATTGAGCCGTCGCTTTTTCTCTTATCTAAATCCGAAGAAACAAATATTTCATCAATGTATTCGGAAATTTTATGTGCTCTCAGGAATTTTTCAAAAGCATATTTCGGCAAATAAAAGTCCGACACTATCCATACAAGTTTTCCCGCCTTCTTAGCTTCAATTATATTTGAAGCCATTTCTTCATCCAGAAACTGATTTTCAATTTCTATCTCAATATCACATTTTAGCGCTTCTTCTACGAAATCAATATCAGACAATTGATCAGGAAGGAACATTCCTGTCACTTGCATTACAGCCCGATATGTTGCTTCCCGTTTGAAATCATAAATTTTTCGCACATATCCTTCAGCTTTTTTTCTTGCTTCAAACAACTGCTGTGATGAAACGTCTCTGCCCTTTGCCAAGAGACGTTCACTCAACCGTGCTGCCCACAGCCTTTTTATATTATTTTCATGTGTCTTGCGATGAACAATTGTGTCGAAATAGTCCAAGCATACTATTTTAATATCTGGTTGCGCTATTATCCGGTCAAACTTTTCCTTGGAATACTCTTCCATTATTTTTTTCCTTTCTGTTTATCCATCCAATCAACAGTGCCCAAGTCAAAAAAGCTCCTTGTTGTATAGGGCCTCTGACCACATAGGTATTCGCCACTGCGGCAACTGAAATCGCCACCAAAATATTGGAATACGCCTTATCTGCTCTATGTTTGGACATGTACAATCCCTTTTTGACATTTCCTATAAAGAGCCACAGTAGTGCGGCCAGGCCAATTATCCCGCCCTTTATAAGCATTGTATAAAATCCATTGTGCAGTAGCGGAATTTCGTTTCCATCAACAACTCCAGCCCATGAATATGGCACATACTGAATTTCCACGCCTTTTCCCATACCTTCTCCAAAGAGCTGTGGGATTACCCATTCACCTTTCCATTGTTCCTTGGCTGATTGAATTTCATACGCTCTCCAGTTATTCATCGCACTTCCAACAGATGTGATTTTCTGCGACGAGTCCACCTCAGTAAAAGAATTCAAAGCCTTATCTATCAGCGGAGACTTTATGCTGCTTGGCATCATATAGAAAATCACCACTAACGCGACCGTTATTGAAATGAACAGCTTGACAACCTTATTTATCTTTGCCCGATCTTCTGCCTCTCTGCCTTCCATGAATAACAATACTGTAAAAGCAATCATTGGCTGGAGAATCGCAATGCGTCCCAAAGACAAAACCACATTAATCGTCATTAAGGCTATCAGAATTCGATCTATTTTCTTGGTTATATAAACTTCCTTGTGCAAAAAGACGCATATTGCTGAAATTGGCAAAATAAACCCAAGATCGTAAACGTTAAGGCCAAACACTGACCGCAAATTGTTAAAATCCAACGAGCCTTTTCCAATAAAAAACAAAAAATTCTTTAATGTTATAAATGTTCCATAAAGAAAAATCGTCCTTTTAATATCCTTTTCTGGGTTCTGTGCTGACTCACTTGCTCCAATAAAAATCCACAAAACCGTTGGCAAAATGTAATATAAGTCTCGAATCACATTTCTTGCTGTGTACAGGCAGAATCCCACAAGTGTCGCATAAGCAATAACACAAACATATAACTTCAATCCTGGGACTCTTGGAAAAACGATTTTTCCCCTCGATTTTATTACAAGAAGAAAATAGTAACAAATTGAAAGAATGAAAAACCGTGTCGGTGACAAAAAAGTCCCTGCTATCATTATGAGTAGCATCTCTTTATATGTTTTTTGATTGCTCTTTGTCATCATATTTCCTCATTTTCATGCGCCGTGTCAAAGCGTCTTTTCCCTTTATAATTGTTAATGGAATCAAAATTCCGCATAAAAAGTAAATCGCTTTCCATCCAAAATTTTCTTCTTCGCTTACGCCATACATTTCCAGCCAATTTATGCTTCTTCCTTGAAAAAGGATTTGAAGCATATTGCCAACTTTAAAAGCAAAATACTGTGTTCCCAATATAAACATCGTGTGTTGCCCAATATAAACAAAACATCTTTTTAGCTTGCTTGCGTACTTATCAACAAGCTGTGCAATATCCAACGTTAGAATAATTCCTGCACCCCCAGCCGGAAGAATAACCCATGAAAATCGGGGCCAATCTGCCCCCCCACACATTCCAATTGTTAATACGCCTACCGAGAAAGCTGCAGTAATTGCCGCTTCCTTTTTGTGTTCTGCAATATCTTTTTTCGAATCCAGATAGATGTATACCATGTATCCAAAGTGATACCAAAAAAGTAGCACCAACGCTCTATTCAACATTCTTGGCAAATCAATCGTTGAAAAGCCGAGCAGCAGTAAGCAAACGCATACAATCGTCACAGATATATTGGCTTTGTTTTCATCTGTCACGCATTTATTTATGCCAAAGCGAATGCAGGCGTATAAAATCGTAAATTCCAGCATCGCAATCAAATACCACATTGGTCCCGGAAGACTTTCTCCTCCACCCATCGTCATAATTGCGACGATCTGATGTACAAAGTCTTTTCTATTGTAATATTTCTGATTACTAAGTTCTCCATAAATATGAATTTTATAAAGCAGATTATGTAGCATCAAAAAAGCAAAATTATATATGAGAAAAGGAACATAGCATCCCTTAATTTTCTTTTTTGCATAAATGCAAACCTGATTAAGGCTACTATTATATCTTTCACGGTATAACAATCCGGACAGAAATGCAAACATTGGCATATGAAACTGTGTCCATACACCACTCAGTATCTGGGCATGAAACAGAACAACGATTGTCATTCCCAAGCCTTTTGCAATATCCAGCTGTGCATTTCTCTCTTTTATCATTTCATCTGCTTCTCCCATAATTTATACTGCAGTTTTCTTGAAGCAATTGCTGCTTTCTTTTGCAACAGATTATAACCACTATACGTTTGAATGTAATAAAGCCGACTCTTTAAAAACATTTTCATTTTGCTAGCACTATTTCCCGGTTTTTTATGGTTATAATGCTCATGGTTGGCCGTCACTTCATGAATATAAAGTTCTTTGTATCCGTTATTTACCACACTCTTTGCAAGAATCGGTTCCTCACAGTACATAAAAACAGTTTCATCCAAATAATTTGTCTTTTCTACATATTCTCTGGAGATAAAAAAGCAGCATCCGCTTACTTTCTCACAATATCCCGTTTTATCCTCAGCGCGGTAGCCATCCCACATACCAAGTCTTTGTTTTACCATCTCCAATGGCCAAAAGATTTCCTCAAATGGTGTTACTTCTCTCATTGGGTTCTGCTTTTCTCCCGATGGTAGTCTGGTATCTGTTCCCACAACGGCTGCGTCTGGCCATTTTTCAATTTGTGCCATAACATAAGAAACGTATTCTGGATCTCTTAGTTCAACATCTGGATTAATGACAATCATCCAGTCAGCATCACACTTGACGGCCTCACGAAGCCCTACGTTATTCCCCGCAGAGAATCCTCGATTCTCATTATTAAAAATCAGTTGAACCCTTTTCTCTCGTTCAATATTTTTCAGTGCTATTTTCTCATTAGGGTCGGGAGACGCATTATCCACGATAATGGTGGTCAAATTCTGATATGTCTGCCTCTGAAGATAAGATACGCATTTTCGGCAGTCATCGCTTGAATTGTAATTCAATATGACTGCTGTAACTTTTTTCATTCCCATAATTGTCCCCTTACTTTTTGGTGTCTCCCTTCATGCTTCTTTTCACAAAATAATGCCGAAGTTCGATAAATCGAATCATTAGCCAATACACAAAGAATGGGCAATTATAATAAATCCAGTTCTGAATTTTACAATTTTTTGAAAACGGCTTATCTATAATCACTCCGGCCCACGGTGTCTTTTCAAGATAGTCCAAATAATACTGCTTCAAGGGGTGCGTACAGCCATTGCACCAAGGGCGATTATATAGTTCCCCAGTATAGTGAATCACAATAGGTGCCGCTTTTGCCACATTAATTTCATCTTGCGTGTAGTACGTCCGAATCTTAAATAAACTCTTAATCTGTTTTACTGAATACATAAACATCGGATTTATCACATTATATGCCGGTGAAAGTACTTCAGTTTTACACAGCTTATTAATCGTCCCCTGATCAACAAAAGGTGGATTCCCATTCCATTTCGTAATATACTCTATAAACTTGTTTTCCATGCCAGATTTTCTCCAGCTCTCCAAGTTAATTACAATTACACCGCCGCAATTAATATATCGATATGTTTTATCCTTTCCTATTGCTCGGACAAAATATGGGTTTACCGTATCTTGAACGCCCCATACGCTTGCATCCTTCATATCGAAAGTAAGTAGCTGTTTAAGCGACCCTGTACACACCGTATCGCAATCGAAGCACAGCATTCGGTCTACTTCCGAAATCTTTCCTAAAAAGAGTTTTCCATAAGTGCTTCTATTAAAATCAGTTTCAATTTTCAAATTTTTTGATATTTCAAACAAATCCACAAAAATGATTTTTCGCTCACCATCACTCTCAAATTTTTGTGCGATTTCATTCAACATATCCTTATAAATTTGACTAATATTGTTATCGATAAAATAAATGTAAATTTCCTCTACATCTCTATTGTTATAAAAAATCGAATATGTGCAAACACCTGCGTGCTGAATGTACGCATCATCACACGAAAAAGCGCAATTCATTCTCATAACCTATTTTTCCTTTCATTTTTCAAATCATCTTCCATACATAATTCAATCAAACGAATCCATATCCGGCAGGATTTCTCATCCTCGGTTAACTTCTCACCCATTCGTTCATAATAGAAGGCAATTATATATAACAGATACTGTATATATGCGAACTTGATATCCTTCACAAACAACGATAGCTGTCCCGCATGATTCATTACGTTTTGAAAGATTTCTTCAGCACTCATACTCTTGGCAAGGATTCCCACCTGTGTCATATAATGAAATGCGTCCATAGCTATTGGAAAGTCTTTCTGAGCGTATTCAAAATCAAATACAAACAAATCATTTTTCTTATAGCACACATTCCAAGGCGTGAAATCTCCATGATAAAAACTGACTGCTAGTTTATGTTCTCCATAATAGCGTTCCATGTTTTCTATACATTCTAACAACATATCCTTGCATTTCCAGTTTGTTTCGCTCACTGCCGTACCGAAAGAACGAACTATTTTTCTATAAGATGAAGATGAAAAATCGATTTCTTTTCCTGTTACATCCTTAATCTGTTTCAAAAAAGCCCAATGTTCTTTCTCCAGCGCGTATATTGTTTGCTCCCCACCTTTGCGATTTGTTGATTGTATAAAGCCTCCGAACTGTCCCATTTTACCAGACCATAAAACCTTTGGTATGCCACGAATTCCATTACTTTCCAAATATAATAATGTGTTTATTTCCCTACCAAATGAGTCCAGAACTATTTGTTCCAGTCCAAATTTCGCATATCCAAAAATCTTACAGCCATTGAAAACTTGAATAATGACCTTTCTATTCTGCGCATATTCTGTGTTACCCAAATACATTGACAAAAGATATTCCGGCGAAATCTCGTCAAGAATTTCTTTCACATTCTGTTTTAAAGACAAACAAACGTTCTCGATTGCGAGCGACTTCTGGATAAACGACATTTTAATTATCCATGGCAAAAATGTCTTTAAAAGGACGCCTTTTAGTGAACTAGCACCATAGATTTCAAGTCCTTTGCGTACATCTGCTGAAGGCAGTAGCCAAACCTTATTGTCACTACCATTTAAAATATAATAGTCGTTCCCTTTTTCATCGATTTCTACTATAGATTCTAAAATAGTCGCTGTCTCTTGTATCATTTTCTTCTATCACTTTCAGTAACACGCAGTATTTCCTTGTGAATTTCTGCACCCTTATTTTCCCAAATATACGCATTTTTTACACACATCGCCTCGCGGCTCATTGATTCTCTAGTTTTAGCATCAGACATCTTCAAAATTGCATCACAGAGGCTATTGATAGTTTCAGCTCGTCTAAGTCGAGGAATAATAATTGAATAGGAATCTTTAAAGTATCTAGTGTATCCACCTGTTTCAATACCAATCAGCGGTTTTCCAAAAGAAAGCGCATCAAATGCCGCTGTAACCGCTCCCTCCTTTAGACAAGAATTAACCACCACGTCACATGTTGCCATTTTCTTATAGTACTGCTCAATCGGAATTTTACCCGCAAATGCAACATAATCTTCAATACCCAGCTTTTTTATAATTTTCTGCAATCTCACCTTATCTTTTCCGTCGCCAATAACTTCCAATCTAATTTTTTTGTTCGTCTGAAGCGCCATTCCAAACGCTTCAAGTAGAATATCGAATCCACGCCAGGGATCAAATCTCCCTACAACAATATATCTTACATCTTTATGTGCAGTTTCCTCCGGCGCTATCTGGTGTTGTTCAACAGCAACATCAGTAAATAGCATTGCCTTATTTCTGTACTTGTCGTTGATTGCCTCATACATAGAGTTTGATTTGCAGAAAATCAAGTCTGCATTTTTACAACGCTTTTGGAATCCGATATTCAAAGGTAGAAGTTTAACCATCGTGCGTCGTACCCATTCTACCAATCTAGACTTTGTCGGATAATATTGCGTATACTCACTAGGAATGCTATCAACTCCACCCGTTGGTCCCCACACAAATGTTTGCTTCATGCCATAACTGCTTGCAGGCCAAAGGGAGTTTCCATATGTTAGAAGATGATAAATATGAATACCATTTTCTTGCATTGTTTTCTTAACAATTCTGTTCGTCAATTTCTGCCATAGAACATAATAGGTTCTTACTCCTCGGAGGCCTTTTTTCCAAAATCTCAAAGCCTTCGGAAGATCGTAGTAAACATAGTGGATATTATATTGAATGGGAGATTCTTTCATCCATTTTTCAATATTTTCCTGATTGCTCTTTCTCGTAAGCACCCAAACTTCAAAGTATTTGCTCATTTCCAGCGTCCAGTGCCAACCGACACCAATTTCTGTACCCATATTAGGCTCACATGCATATGCCGATACAAAGATTTTTAATTTATCCTCATACATTTCCATCTTTGTTCCTCTTATTAAATCTTTTCAGTATACTTGTTCAATATATAATGGATTGCCTGCTCTGCCATCTCTTCCGGTTTTTGCTCAGCATCTATCACCACAAACCGTTTTTTATTGCTTTCTGCAACTTTTTTGTACATTTCAGATTGCCTTTCTATTTCTTCAAGCGGCAATTCCTGTTTTCTCGCATAAACTGTTTCGCGTTTAGCATTCAACACAAATACAATACCCGGCTGCGGTGTCAATTTTACAAAAAAAGCACGAATACTCTCAGGTAGATTCAATTTTGTTCTTCTGGGATCAACGATGAAATCATAGCTGTACCGGTCAAATACCGAATATCGATCATAATGCACATCGTTTCTAACACATTTTTGCCAGCCAATAATATAATCCAATGTATAGTAGGAGATTCGGATCAAGCTGCTAAACGGGTTTGCAGGTTTTGAGCGATGAGGATTCGTAAAATCAGTGTCCTGCTTCATTACGCCTGTTTTTTCGCCAACCGCTCCCAAATTAGGGAGTATGGAAGGTCTAAAATGATACACATGGAATCTGTTGTCATTTTCATCATTAACATAATAAAAATTCAGTTCTTTTAAAAGTGCCTCTAAAAAAGTGGTTTTCCCTGTACCATCCGGTGCCATAACCGCAAAGGTCTTTGCATACTTTTTATAGTTGAAAATGATTCTACTAACTTTCTGCCACAAAAACTCTGCCGAATATCGGATTGTACTCCATGGCCTTATCTTGATTGTGTATTTTTTTAAAGCCTTTGTAAATTCCGGTTCCAATGCAACAACAGTATCAAAATCCTTTTTTGCAATCAAATCAGTCAATTTAGATCCCAGATCGTCCCCAGCAATTTTCGAAAGAATATCGCCAAATTCTTTTGGATACTCTTGCTGCGCCTTAAAAATATCTGCCTGATATGCAGGTTTGAGTTTAGCATACCGATAGCCAAAAATCTTATATACTACCAACATGACGCCATTCATTAAATCATCCAACACGTTCATTCCATTGTATTGGGTAACATGCTGATAGAGTTCTTCGAACGTAAACACCTCGAATCCTTTTGATATATAGCCATCAATCAAATCAATATGAATTGACAATTTATGAACAATATCCATTCCAACATAGCAGTGAATATGTCCAAAACAATCTTCATGTAAATTTTTTACATCATTTTCTTCAAATGTCCATTTCAACAATGACGCCGCTGACGATACTTTCCCTGTTTCAATCATAATATCCACGTCCTTAGACGGGTTAATATCTGGCAGCCCCTCATATCCACGCAAGATAAACCATTTAATGTCATTCTCCGACAGTTTTCCTAAAAAGTCCAGTAAAATTTTTCCATGTCGTTTATCCCATCTGGTTGTCATTTTATCACCTTCCCATTTACCTAATAGCATTACGGATTTTTATTTCAAGTTTTCTAATTTTCTCTTTTCCAAGGCATCGAATTCCAACAGCGCGCAAGCCTCTCAGTATCGGACGCACGATTTCAATCCAAATCTTGTTATTTCCTCTTTTTCTCTCACGCTCAGAAAGCCAACTATTCGAACACATATGTATTGCAGCAGTTTCATCTTTTATATCAAATTCAGTTTCGCTCAATTTCTTAGGATAAAACCACTCGCGATTATAAATATGGAATCCTGCAATCTGTTGTTCCTTTCCTCCCAAAATTAGCCCTTTTTCTTTTAAAATATCCGTCAAAATCGAAACATTCGCAATATTGTCAAAGCTTCCATCCTTTTGCACGAAATCATGCGTTTCATAATACTCTAGAAGTTCTCTTATAGTCTCATCATTTGCTTGACACCCAATAATAGCAGTTCCAATAAATGCCTTTCTTTCAAAGCCTGCAATGGCATCTACTCTATCAAGTATATCTCGAAAGTCTTTTAATACTCGCACATCTGTATCTAAGTACAGTCCACCGTATTCATACAGTATCTTTGCCCTCGCATAATCGCTCACAAAAGCGTATTTTTTGTTGTCATATGCTTGTTTTGCAAATCGGCAACCTTGATAGTCAAAATTTTCCTCATTCCAGAGTTTCAATTCATAATCAGGAAACAGTTTTCTCCAGCTTTCAATGCACTCTTTTTCTTTTTGCGGCATTTCACCACAGCCAAACCAACAGTAGTGAATTATCTTCTTTATTGCCATTATTAATCCCTCATCGTTATATCCCAATCAACATTAGTCTTGATTATTTTTCCCGGAACTCCACCGATCAATGCATGTCCCACTTCATATTTCTTGTTGCATAGTGTTCCAAATCCAACAACGCTTCCGCTTTCTATTGCTGAACCTTTAAGCAACGTTGAATGTGCACACAGCCAAACATGTTTTCCAACAGTTATTGGCGCATTGCTGTTTCTATCTACCCCATCCATATATAGGGAGTGTCCATCGCCATCTGCAACTGTTACATTCCACGCAATCAAGCAATCTTCCCCAAATGTTATTTTTTCTCTGCACATAACTTCCAAGCCATAATTTCCTTTAAAATCATTACCTAGAATAAGCTGTCCCCCCCCCCCCATTACTCTTATCCTGGAATCCTTAGCTATAACAACATTCTTTCCAAATGTTATAGAACTACCTTTGTCTACATTGATTATCGTGTGTTTCTTATATCCATTTCGACCCGCACCATCCCATAGCCCGATGCGTACCATCGCCATACTTGGTTGCTCACTAAAAAGAATACTTCCCTTGTGACATCCGAAAACCTTCACACCTCCACCAATAAGAACTGGTACTTTAAGTGCGTCTTTGAAAGACAGTGTCTTTATACAAAATAAAAAGGATTTTGGCACTGCGCATATATATTTTATTTTTGAAAAAATGTTTTTCATGACAATTTCCTGTATAATTTTTCCTTAATTATTGTACTATGCCGATTCATCTGCATTGGCATAAAATTCTTGACATTACTATCATTGGCTAGCGCCAAGATTTTCTTGTCTTTCTCCATTTCCTGCAAAATCTTTTTTAGACTTTTCTCACCATCAAATATATATTGAGTACACAGCAAGTCCTGCGCTCCAACTTTGTCTGAAACCATAACCGGCACTCCATAGCTCAACGCCTCTAATACCGTAAACCCAAAGGTTTCATACCACTGGCTTGGAACAATCAGCAAATCCGTATTATCAAAAATTTCTTCCAGTTGGCTATACGGATAACCGTCTTGCATATGCGTAATATATTCTCTTTCTACATTTGTATTCGTATAGATGTGCAATTCAAATTTTCCATGATCCTCTTGCCAAAGCTTATCCAGCACTCCAATTAGAAATTGAAAGCCCTTGAAAGGTTTTGCCGGTCCCAAATACGTTATGCGTAAAACATCATGGTCAAAGTTCTTTCTTTTACGGTGATCCTTTATATCCCTATGTGTAATCGAGATCACTGCACTATTTTTAGGGTGGAAATAGCGGTTATATATCATTTCCGTTACGGAGCTATTAAAATGGATGAAATCCACCATTTTCAGCATTGACACATAGTATTCCCGCAGTTTTTCATAACTTTTTGCCGCATCGATATTTTCTGTACAAGCTGCTGTTTCTGTTTCAGCCTCTTCAAAAAAATTCTTCCTATGTCGGCTTCGAAGCAATTTTACCACACTGGTATTTTTCAATTTCCTATAAATAGGTGACTGCAATACTGTAATCTTTTTCAGGCTTAACGCCGATTGATTGCAACCCACACAGTCCATACAGCCATGATCATCATCACATGGTTTTCCATTATGAAATAATGTCACCTTCGGACAAAGCCCAAAATAGTCGTGTGTTGTAAACACCGTCCTAATTCCCAGCTTGTTGGCTGCGTGGATAAATTCTTTATGTAGACCCATTAATGTATGGATATGAATAGCATCTGGGGCATAATCCTGCAGAAATTTGTAATAAACAGTTTCGTCCGTATTTTTTGTGTAAGCATCAACATCCAAGATTCCTTCATCAAGAGAAACAGGCAAGGGGTTAATAATTTCAAAAGACTCTATTTCATTCCAGTTTTTTCCCTTATGGATTTCAGTTTGCTTTTTTATGATTGCTATTTTACCTGGCCAAAGTAACGCCACTTCATGTCCTTGCTCTACTTGTGTCAGCATCAAATCGGTACAATATTTCGTCAAACCTCCTGTTCTGTATGGTGGAAACCCCAATGCATAATGTAATATTTTCATATTTAAACCTATACTGTGTTTTTTATATATTTTTCTGTTGCATTTTCCCTCGCCACAATTTTAGCTGGATTACCCAAAACAATGCTATGAGAGGAAACATCAAAATTCACATACGCTCCCGGCGCAATTAAGACATCGCTTCCAATCTGAATGCGTCCTACCACAACTGCATTTGCACCAATCTAGACTTCATCTGCTATTGTCGGGCATCCTTCTCGAATGCCTCTCTTTTCCGATGGTTACACCGTTATATATATATATTGCAGTTCTTTCCAATCACAACATCAGGGTTTACAACTATGCCGCTAAGATGTTCTATCTTAAATCCCGGGCCAATTTTTGTGCTCGCCGGTAAATCGACGCCACATTTGATTTGCAATTTGCGGTAAATCATCCATACGATCCTATAAATCAATTTTAACTTTCTATATTTCTCACATCGCCTTTTCCACTTGAGCAAGCGATATTGTGGGCAAGCTGTGTGCCCCCCAGCGTTTTTTATCTGCTTCTTGTGATGTCATTTTGAAATTTCCCCCGTAAATGCGCTTTCGTATTGTTTACAAATCTTATCCCATGTGTACTCTTCTGCTACGCGCTTCTTGGCCTTGCGTCCCATTTCTTCAATTTCTTCTCTATTCATCAGGTCTGCCTTATCAATCAACTTTGCAAGGTTCCCCTCATCGCGGCTCCAGTACAAAGCACAATCTTCTGCCACTTCCTTGTTAAAACCAACATCAACGAGCAAGTTCAAATCCGTGCTACCAAGAGCCTCAATTAACGAAGGATTTGTACCGCCAACAGTGTGCCCATGGAAATACGCATATGCGTTTTCACGAATCTTCTTCAAAAGTTCCTGATCATAAACTGTTCCCACAAATTTGATTCGCTTGTCGCTCTTGAAGTGAAGTTTTTCTTCCAATTCATTCAGGAATTTATCGTTCACATTCGTAATGAGTGCAAAATCTTTTTTGCTGCCGCTCTTCATGAACTCACGAATCATGACTTCAAAAGAGTTCTCAGGTACAAAACGCCCAACAACAAGATAATATCCTTTCTTCGTCAGCCCTTTTTCCCTGTACCAGTCCACCAGCTTTTCATCATTATCAGCTAGCTTGCTAAGTGTTAAATCTGCACCATAGGCAATAAACGTAGTTTTCGGACTTCTACCCTTGATTCCTTTTCCGTCATAGCATTCGTGGATATACTTCTCAATGTTCACAGAATCACAAATTGCGAGATCACAATATTTGACCATCATCTGCTCAGAAATCTTCCAATACTTACGAATCGGAGCGGACCACTTTGCTCTCATCCATTCATGACCATCCGGATTCAGATAAACCGTACCACCGAGTTTATGGATTTCCTGATAGAAATGACCCGCAAACGGTCCAATACGGCAGGCCATGATGTAAACAATTGGATGCTGAATGTGATTCTTTTTGATATACTCACAACAAGCCTTCAATGCCGCAACATCATAATAAATTGCCTGTGCAGGTCCAATCTGCGGAATATCGATTTTGAAACAATGTGCATTGTGGAATTCAAACTCGTGATCATTAATCCTTGTCACGCCCTCCACTTTCGTTTCATCCATGCAGCCGTCACCGTTAGCTTTACACGCCACATGATATTTTATATTTTTCTTATCCTGGTGGTACTCTGTCAGCTTATACACAAAGGTTTCATAGCCACCATAAGCTCCTAAGCTTTTAGCTCCTACCAGAAATACGTGTTGTACTTCGCTTTCCTGCTGCATTCTTCTACCCCTGTGTTCTCAAAACTTAAAAGTGTCTTTCAGCCCAAGCCACTTCTGATCCTTATCGCTCAGGTTCAACGCAGTACCATCTTTCAGCGCATAGCCTTCTGCACTTGCGCTTCCCTTGTACTCACCCTTCAGTTCCGGCCATTCAATGCCAATCTCCGGGTCGTTCCAAGCCATACCACCCTCATCGTTCGGATGCCAGAAGTCATTAACCTTATAGCAGAACTCTGCCTCATCGCTCAGAACAAGGAAACCGTGTGCAAATCCCTCTGGAATGAGGAACTGCTTCTTATTCTCAGCAGACAGAGTCACACCATACCACTTACCATAAGTTTCGGAATTGCTTCTAAGATCAACAGCAACATCAAACACTGTTCCGCGCACGGCGCGTACCAGCTTGCACTGCGGATACTGCTTTTGGAAATGCAAACCGCGCAGCACGCCCTTCGTGGACATGGACTGATTATCCTGTACAAAATGAATGTCGATGCCAGCTTCCTTCATATCTTTTTCGTTGTAGGTTTCCATAAAATAGCCACGGGCATCACCGTGAACAGCAGGCTCAATAACACAAAGACCCTCGATGCCGCCTACATTTTTCTCAACCTTAATCTGTCCCATTTTCTCTATCTCCTCTATCACTGCTCGATTTCTTTCAGGTAACGGCTCAGCGTATCCTGCCAGGTCGGAAGCGGAGTGAATCCAGCTTCCACTAGCTTGCTCTTTTCCAGACGGCTGTTGAACGGACGAGCAGCCTTGCTCAGACCGTACTCCGCCGTAGTCACCGGCAGCACTTCTGTCTTATATCCCGCCTGACGGTAGATTTCCTTCGTAAAATCGTACCAGCTGATATAGCCGCCCTCGTTGGTTGCATGGTAATAGCCGTATTTTTCCGTTTCGTTCATATCGACCAGCAAACGAGCTAAGTCATATGTATAAGTCGGTGTACCGATCTGGTCGTTGACCACACGAACCGTGTCGTGCGTTTTGCCGACATTCAGCATGGTCTTAATAAAGTTCTTACCGTTCAGGCCAAACACCCATGCAATGCGCACGATGAAATACTTCTCCAGGGTCTGGCTGACCGCCAGTTCACCTTCCAGCTTCGTCTGGCCATAGACATTCAGAGGCTTATAGTCCTTGCAGTCCGGCTGCCAAGGCTCAGTCCCCTGACCATCGAACACATAGTCCGTGCTGATGTAGGTCATCTTGCAGTTCAGCTTCTTGCAGACATCCGCAATATTCTGAGTACCGCCTGCGTTGATAGCACGGACTTTCGCCACTTTATCGTCATCCTCTGCCATATCCACAGCAGTCCATGCTGCACAGTGAATCACTGCGTCCGGATTTACTTCCGTAATGACTTTCTCAACTGCATCCTTGTTCGTAATATCCAAGGCAACATACGGTGCTTTTGTTACTGCGGAGCCGTCTGCCACACCACTATAATTTTCCTGAATATCAGAACCTACACCCTCATGGCCACGCTTCAGTAGCTCGTTCATCACATCATGTCCCAACTGGCCGCCAACGCCTGTTACAAAAAACTTCATGTTCTTTCCTCCTCTGGCTTCTTAGCGGTTGCCGTACATTTTCTCATAGTAGTTCTGATACTCGCCGCTGATGATGGTCTCCCACCACTCACGATTATCGAGATACCATTGGATGGTCTTCTTAATGCCGTCCTCAAACTTGGTCTCCGGCAACCAGCCCAGCTCATTGTGGATCTTGGTCGGGTCAATGGCATAACGCATATCATGACCCTTACGATCACCAACATGAGTAATCAGACTTTCCGGCTTGCCCAGTTCTTTGCAGATGATCTTTACGATTTCAATATTCTGCTTCTCGTTATGACCGCCGACGTTATAGACTTCGCCCACTCGACCCTTGTGGATAATCAGGTCGATAGCCTTGCAGTGATCTTCCACATACAGCCAATCACGGACATTCAGACCTTCGCCGTAAACAGGCAGCGGTTTGTCAGCCAGTGCATTGGCAATCATCAGCGGAATCAGCTTCTCCGGGAAGTGATACGGGCCATAGTTGTTGGAACAACGAGAAATCGTCACAGGCAGGCCATAGGTGCGATGGTAAGCCAGAACCAGCAAATCAGCAGCAGCCTTGGAACTGCTGTACGGAGAGCTGGTATGAATCGGAGTCTCTTCGGTGAAGAACAGGTCAGGGCGATCCAGCGGAAGGTCACCATAAACCTCATCCGTGGAAACCTGATGATAACGATGGATGCCATACTTACGGCAAGCATCCATCAGCACAGAAGTACCGATAATATTGGTCTGAAGGAAGATACCCGGATCTTCAATGGAACGGTCAACATGAGATTCTGCCGCAAAGTTAACCACAATATCCGGATGTTCTTCCTCGAACAGTTTATTGACTGCTTCACGGTCGCAGATGTCTGCTTTCACAAAACGGAAATTCGGGTTATCCATAACGAGTGCCAGCGTGGACAAATTTCCTGCATAAGTCAGCTTATCCAGGCAGATGATCCGGTAATCCGGATATTTCTTCAGCATATGGAAAACAAAGTTACTACCAATAAATCCCGCACCGCCAGTTACAATAATATTCATGATTGATCTCCTCTACTTATGTGTTCTATTTTTCTCTAATTAGTACAGATGTTCCTGATACTTTCCGTCCATAACATCTTTCAGATACTGACCATACTGGTTTTTCTTCATAACCTCGTAAACTTCCATCAGTTCATCTTTGCTGATCCAGCCGTTCAGGTAAGCAATTTCTTCCAGGCAGGCAATTTTACGATGCTGATGCTGTTCCACGGTCTTGACAAAATTGGTCGCATCAACAAGGCTCTCATGTGTGCCAGTATCCAGCCAGGTAAAGCCCTGTCCCAACAGTTCCACATTCAGAGAACCATCTTCCAGATAAATGCGATTCAAGTCAGTAATTTCCAGTTCGCCACGCGCAGACGGTTTCAGATTCTTTGCAAACTCAACCACACGATTATCGTAGAAATACAGACCGGTCACGCAGTAATTGCTCTTCGGATGCTCCGGTTTCTCCTCAATAGAAACAGCTTTGCCATTCTTATCGAACTCCACAATGCCAAAACGCTCCGGATCATCAACATAGTAGCCAAATATAGTTGCACCCTTGCCGTTTTCAGCATTCTGAACTGCCGCCTGTAAACGCTTTTTCAGTCCATGACCAGCAAAGATGTTGTCACCCAGCACCATAGCCACAGAGTCATTGCCAATAAAATCAGCACCAAGGATAAAAGCCTGTGCCAGGCCATCCGGGGAAGGCTGAACAGCATAGGTCAAATTCACACCAAACTGGTGACCATCACCAAGAAGATTCTCAAAGCGAGGCGTATCCTGCGGTGTGGAAATAATCAAAATATCACGAATGCCAGCATTCATCAGAACGGACATCGGATAATAAATCATCGGTTTATCAAAAATCGGTAAAAGCTGCTTGCTTGTAACTTTTGTTAATGGATACAGACGAGTGCCTGATCCTCCTGCCAAAATAATACCTTTCATAACTATTCCTCACTTTTCTTTATATAATAAAAACAGCAAACAAGCCCACGGCGGATCACTCAATGGCAATCCACCGTAGGCTCGATTCGTT
>OGKD01000543.1_pt1 | contig 26221 bp, 20 predicted proteins | sample 1572371 | NCBI WGS metagenome assembly OGKD01 (sample SAMEA2582096, study PRJEB24529) | metagenome | biome: Human gut stool | place: China | collected 2011 | reverse complement strand
TTGGGATATGGTGTAATGGTAACACTACAGATTCTGGTCCTGTCATTCCTGGTTCGAGTCCGGGTATCCCAACAATCAAAAAGTTCTATTTTAAGTTTGGGATATGGTGTAATGGTAACACTACAGATTCTGGTCCTGTCATTCCTGGTTCGAGTCCGGGTATCCCAACTCATACGGTAAGGCATCTTTCAGTAATGAAAGGTGTTTTTTTTGTTTATAGGAATTCTGTTTTATGGAGTATTCATAACAATAAACCCCAGGGCTTTCGCCCTGGGGTTTATTGTATTTATTTCTTCTCGGCATCAATAGCCTTGATTTTCTGCTTTACCATTTCGAGGTCAGCCTTGAGTTTCTCAATCTTACGGTTCATTTCTTCTACCAGGCTGTTGCCCTTCTTGCTGGCCGTATTGAAGAAACCGAGGTTGTTCTCGTAGGTAGTAATCTCGCTGCGCAACTGGTCGTAGCGGCGCAAGAGTTTACCACGCTCATTGCCGAGTGCATTGCCGCCTTCCTTGACAACATTCTTCAAGTTGTTCTTGAAGTTGTCGAAGTGGCGCTTTGCGTTGGTGGCGTGAAGTTTCTCGTAGGCTGCATCGATAGCCTCATGATACTCTTTATAGACCTTATCTTTCTCTTTGAAAGGGACGTGTCCGATTGCACTATATTGCTTGGCAAGATCTTTGAGCTTCTTTTGGAAATCGTTGTCTGAAATCTCTGCAACTATAAGTTCCTTGAGCTGGGCAATAATGTTGCGCTTCTTGTCCAGATTGGCATGTTCCTCGCTGCGTGAACCGGCATTCTGCTTGTTGCGGGCTTCGAAGAACTTGTTGCAGGTGTCCAGAAATTCCTTCCAGAGCAATTCGCCTTGTTTGTGAGGTACGGTACCTACCTTCTTCCATTCTTTCTGGAGAGCGATGAGTTTGTCGCCAGTTTTCTTCCAGTCTGTACTGTCAGCCAGTTCCTTTGCCTTGTTTACGAGTTGCTGTTTCTTTTCGAGATTGGCAGAGTAGGTATCTTTCAATCCTTTGAAGAATTCTGCCTTCTTGTTGAAGAATTCATCGTTGGCGATGCGGAAACGCTCAAAAATCTTGACGTTCATTTTCTGAGGGGCAAAACCGATAGTGCGCCACTCTTTCTGAATCTCTATGATTTCCTGGGTAACCTTCTCCCAGTCCTTGGCAGTCTTGTATTCTCCTTGGTTGGCAGCTTCCACCTTTTCGCAGAGGGCAGTTTTTTTGGCGAGGTTTTCCTCTTCCTTGGCACGCAGATCTTCGAAATGCTGCTGGTGCTTCTTGTTGATAACAGTGCTGGCAGCCTTGAAACGCTCCCAAATCTGTTCTCTCAACTCCTTGGCAACAGGGCCAATCTCACGATATTGCTGGTGGAGGTCCTGAAGCTGGTGGAAGGCAGAAATAACATCCTCTTCCTCATTGAGTTTCTCTGCAGCCTCGCAGAGTTTGGTCTTGGCTTCAAGATTCTTCTTGAAGTCATATTCGCGGGCTTCGCTGTTCAACTTGAGCATGTCGTAGAACTGCTCTACATAGAGCTGGTAGTTCTTCCATACCTCGTTTGCCTTGTCTGCAGGGATGTTCTTGATTTCCTTCCATTCCTGCTGCAAGGCCTTGAAGTCCTGATATGATTTGTTGGCCTCTTCCGGTGAGGTGGTCATGGCCTTTATCTTTTCGATAATTTCCTCTTTTTTGCGGAGATTATCTTGTTTTTCTTCTTCTTGTACCAGGAAGATCTTGGCTCTTTTCTCCTTGATGAGTTGCATCTCAGCCTTGAAGGCTTCTTCGGTGTCATCCGGTAGAAGGATATACTTCTCTGGGTCACCGCCTTTTGCGAGATACTCTTTCATCTGTGCGTCTCTTTCTGCGAGATGAATCTTGTAGAAAGTAGTCTTGAGTAGGTCGAGTTCCTCCTTGTTTGGATTTTCGCTGCTATGAGCGATTTCCTTTACTCTTTCGAGCACTTCCTGCTTGGTGGCATAAGCCTTCTTGGCAGGGTCTTCCAGGGTGCTCTGCTGCAACAGAGCTTTTTCTTGAGAGTCCATCATGTCACTTTGTTTAGTTTATGATTCGAGTTTCTTGGGCCGGTAGTCGCTTATCCGCAATTCGACCCCATACAAAATTATATTATTAATAAGTTGCAAACTTAAAAAAAAAAATCGAATATCATGGCATGATATTCGATTTTTTAATTTTTTTTGTATTTATAATTGCCTTTTTCTTGCTAATCATCGTTTTATGTGCTCTTTCGGGCTACTTAATGCATATCAGAGTGGTATATGCTTAGAGCAGGCGCTTGTATCTGAGGAAGCCCCATGAAAGTGCAGAAACGAGCACGGAGATAACCAGGGCAATGGCAAATCCGTAATGGCTGTCTTCCATACCGTTGATTAAGTTCATACCGAACAATGAGGAAATCAGCGTAGGCAACATCATGACGATACTGATACTGGTCAGGGTACGCATCGTGGTATTCATGTTGTTGTTGATGATGCTCGAATAGGTATCCATCGTCGACTCCAGAATGTCGGAGTAGATGCTTGTGGTTTCGCGTGCCTGTGTCATCTCGATGTTTACGTCTTCGATGAGGTCGGCATCAAGTTCGTCCACCTGCAGCTTGAACTTCAACTTAGACAGGAGATTCTCGTTGCCTCGGATAGAGGTGATGAAGTAGGTAAGGGAGTCCTGCAGGCGGCTCAGGCCAATCAGGCTCTCATTGTTCACACCATGATCGAGGTTTCGTTTTGCCTTTTCTATGAGCGAATTGATCTGTTTCAATCGCTTCAGATACCAAACCGCTGATGAAAGGAAGAGACGGAAGGTCATGTCTACATAGTCGGTGAACCCCTCGCTGCGCTTCTGCTGGTAGCTTACGAAATCAATCATCATATTGGTTTCATAATAGCATACGGTGATGGTAACATCGCGCTTATGGATGATACCCAGAGGCACGGTGGTGTATGGGGTACGGCTGCGTATTTCCTTGACATAAGGGATACGGAGGATGATGAGCATCCAGCCATCGTCATATTCATAGCGGGCACGCTCATCGGTATCGCTGATATCCGAGAGGAAATAATCAGGGATCTTGAATTCTTCTTCCAGCAAGCGCTGGTCTTCATCAGTTGGACATGTTACTTGTATCCAGCAGTTTGGCTGCCACTCATTGAGTACAGTCAGATTCTTGTCTATATTCCAATAAGTCTTCATAGTTTGCTAATCTCCACATAATAAAAGTTTGGGGTATGGAGACTAGCGCTTGGGTACGGCCTACTGAAAGGCTTTGTCGTTGCTGAATCTCCACGCCTTACAATTCATTATTGTTCTCCGCGTGATAATCGTCCATTTTGGTGTTATTTTAATGAAACTTATGCAAGTGAATTTGTATGATCTGCTACAGAGATTTTACAAGACTTGCGAAATCGACTGCAAAGGTAATGATTTCTTTTGAAAACTGGAACAAAAAAGCCGAGAATTTTCACTCTCGGCTTTCTTTTTTAATCTTTTTGTAATTTCGTTCCCCATTTTTTACTTTGCAGGAATCTCTGTAAGGAGCTGCTTGACGAGGTTCCAGAAAGGAGCTACGCAACTGATCTGGCAACGCTCATTGGCTGTGTGAGGGCTAAGAAGGGTAGGACCGAATGATACGACATCGAGGTTAGGATACTTGCTCAGGATGATAGAGCACTCCAGACCTGCGTGAACAGCCTGTACCTTACCGTCTGTGCCGTTCTGCTCTTTGTAAACCTTCAATACGTGTTCCAGGATGTCGCTCTTAGGGTTAGGGTTCCATCCCATGTAGCTGCCACTGAATTCAACCTTCATGCCTGCCATGTTGAAACAGCTTTCTATCATTGTGGCAAGATACATCTTGTAGTATTCGTGGCTAGAACGGGCCAGAATCTTGATAGCAGCCTTGCCGTCAACAATCTCAACGATTGCGAGGTTTGAAGAGGTCTCTACAATCTCAGGCATAGATGGAGCCATACGCAATACACCATCGTGGCAAGCGTAGATTGCATCTACAAGGTTATCCTGGATTTCGGCAGGAACCTGCATCTTAGGAGTCTCTACATTCTCAGTGAAGAACTCGATGTTCTCAGTTGTTTCAATGCCTTCGAACTCATCACAGATTTCGTCCTTCCAGTCTGCTACCAGGTCATTCAAAGCTTCAATGTTCTCCTTAGGCAGGGTCAGAACAACCTCAGCCTGGAATGGGATGGCATTGCGCATGTTGCCGCCCTGCCATGAAGCTAGACGGGCATCGAGTTCTGAAATAGCTTCACGCACGAAACGAACCATGCATTTGTTGGCATTCGCTCTGCCTTCGTTGATTTCGATACCGGAGTGACCGCCCTTCAATCCCTTGAGGGTTACCTTAACGGCAGCATCTTCCTTGTCGGTTTCTACCTCTTTATAATCGAGAGTTGCTGTGATGTCGATACCGCCAGCGCTACCGATAACGAACTCGCCCCAAACCTCGGTATCGAAGTTCAAGAGAATGTCGCCGTTCAGTTCGCCTGCTGGGAGATCGTTGGCACCATACATGCCTGTCTCTTCGTCGGCGGTAATCAAGCCCTCGATAGGACCGTGCTGCAAATCTTTTGACTCCATTACTGCCATGATGGTAGCTACGCCAAGTCCGTCGTCGCTACCGAGTGTTGTATGATTAGCACGTACCCAGTCGCCATCGATGATGGTTTCAATAGGGTCAGTTTCGAAATTATGCTTGCTGTCTGGTGCTTTCTGAGGAACCATGTCCATGTGCGCCTGCATAATAACACCTTTGCGGTTCTCCATACCTGGAGTAGCAGGTTTGCGCATCACGATGTTGCCTGCTGGGTCTTGGAAAGCCTCTACACCTGCTTCTTTTGCCCAATCGAGCAAATAAGCCTGAATCTTTTCCAAATGTCCTGATGGACGTGGAACTTGTGTTAACTTGTCAAAGTTGCGCCAGATTTCAACTGGGTTCAAATTCTTAATGTCAGCCATATTTATTTAATTTAAAATTTATAGTTAATAGTTTATAGGGCATTATCGCTATACGGCGTAGCCGCTATCAACTATTAACTTTTAACTCTTAACTTTTATCTTTTAACTTTCCCGGTAAACGCCAGTGCTATCCAGGCATAGATTCCCAAAAGGACTACAAGCAGGGTTTGCACGGAGTGTACGATGAGAACGAAGAAGAGGGCATCGTTTGCCTGAATGCCATAGAGTATGAGCATTGTCTTGACGGCAAAATGCCAAGGACCGGCTCCGTTAGGCGTTGGTACGATGACCGCTATGCTGCCCACGATGAATGTCACCAGACCGCACATCAGATTGAGATGGGAGGTTGCTTCGAAGCATTGGAAGGTGAGATAGTAGTGGAAGAAATAGCTCAACCAGATGCCCAGTGTAAGGGCGATGTAGAGCGGTACATTTCTGACACCTTTCAGCGAGATGATACCTTGCCAGAGTCCTCCCAGTGTTGCTTTCACCTTATTATATATAGCGAGTCGCTTGAGCAGATAGTGAGCCAGGATGAGTACTGCTATGCCACAGATAGCGGTCACAATGTAACCTGTGGCTGTAAACTGGCAGAGTAAACTGTCCATGCTCGTACCTGTTTTCTCAAAGAAATTGAGGAATACCGGAATCTGCATCACAAAGACCAGCGCCGTAATTAGCAGCACGAGGAGTGAATCGATGGCTCTTTCTGTAACGACGGTACCCAAGGCTTTCGGAAACGAAACATCATCCCATTTCTTCAATACGCCGCATCTGGCAAACTCGCCCGCACGAGGAATCACAAGACTCAGAGCATAGGACAGGAAGATGGAGTAGATGCTGATACTGGAGCGGGCCTTCTCGCCTAATGGTTCCAGCGACTGTTTCCATCTCCATCCTCTGAACACCTGGGCAGAGATGCCAAAGGGGAACGACAGCAGCATCCAGGTCCAACTCATCTTGTGAAGCAGAACATCTTCTACTTGCTTGAAGTCGAATCCGCGATACATCCAATAAAGGATGGCGCCACCCAGAATGAGCGACAAAGCCACCTTCCATATGTTGTTTGCTATCTTCTTTATATCCATAATTAGATGCAAAGATAATACTTTTATTGACAATATCGTTCGAATCTGCATATTTTTAGCATAAATAAACGCTTGGGCGCCATTTATGGCTAAAAGTATAGCGTTTTTTTTAAGAAACAAGTGACACTTTCCCTTTTTTACCCAAAAAGATAAAAAAAAACGCATACTTCGTGTGGATTCTCAAAAAATAATCGTATTTTTGCAAAATATATAATATAAAGATAAGATATGAAAGCTGTAAAGCCTAAGAAGAATCTCGGTCAGCACTTCTTGACCGACCTCAATATAGCAAAGCGCATCGCCGATACGGTGGATGCCTGCCCGGATATACCTGTTCTCGAAATCGGACCAGGTATGGGCGTTCTTACCCAATATCTCGTAGAGAAACCAAGACCCGTCAAGGCAGTGGAAATCGACTCGGAGTCGGTGGCGTATCTTCATGAGAATTTCCCGACACTCAAGGATAATATCATCGGTGAAGACTTCCTGAGAATGGATTTGAACCAGATATTCGATGGAAAGCAGTTTGTACTGACAGGTAATTATCCATACGATATCTCATCGCAGATATTCTTCAAGATGCTCGATTACAAGGATCTCATTCCTTGCTGTACCGGAATGATTCAGCGCGAGGTGGCATTGCGTATGGCATCAGAACCAGGTAACAAAGCCTATGGTATCCTCAGTGTGCTCATCCAGGCATGGTATGATGTGGAATATCTCTTTACGGTAGATGAGAATGTGTTCAACCCACCACCAAAGGTAAAGAGTGCGGTAATCCGTATGACTCGCAACAAGGTGACTGACCTTGGCTGTGATGAAAAACTGTTTAAGCGTCTGGTAAAGACTGTCTTCAACCAGCGTCGCAAGATGCTCCGTGTAAGCCTCAAGCAGATGTTCCCGGGTGTAACCCCACGCGAGGATTTCTACACCACCGACATCATGACCAAGCGTCCTGAACAGCTCACTATCCAGCAGTTTGTAGAACTCACCAACTATGTGGGCGAAGAACTCAAGAGATTGGGGATAGTTAAGAGTTAATAGTTTAGAGTTGATAGTTAATAGTTAAGAGTTGATAGTTAAGAGTTTATAGTTGATAGGGGCTACGCCATATAGCTAGAATGCCCTATAAACTATAAATTGTAAACTATAAACTATACACAGTAAATTATAAATTGAAATAATTATGATAGACGTAAAAGAAACTTTGAATTCTGCAGCAGAGCGTATGGAGATGGCAGCAATGTATCTCGCAGAGGAACTCTCTCATGTTCGTGCTGGTCGTGCTAATGTAGCCATCCTCGATGGTGTGCGTGTAAATAGTTATGGCAGTATGGTTCCTCTGAACCAGGTAGCTACAGTTACAACCCCTGATGCCCGTACTATCGCTATCCGCCCTTGGGACAAAAAGGCTATCAAGGATATCGAAAAGGCTATTATGGATAGTGGTGTAGGTATCACTCCAGAGAACAATGGCGAAATCGTACGTTTGGGTATTCCTCAGCCAACAGGTGAGCGCCGTAAGGAACTCGTAAAGCAGTGTAACAAGATTGCTGAGCGAGCTAAGATTGAGGTGCGCAACGTGCGCCAGGAAATCAAGGAAAAGTTGAAGAAAGCTATCAAGGATGGACTTTCTGAAGACTTGGAAAAGGATGCTGAGAACGATTTGCAGAAACTCCACGACAAGTACATCAAGCAGCTCGAAAACCTGATGGACGAGAAGGAGAAGGAAATCATGACAGTCTAAGTCATTCTGAACTTACATTATTTAATAAGTGATAATGAGAGGACTCGTTATTAAAAATACAGGCAGCTGGTACACCGTCAAGACAGACGATGGCCAGCTGATTGAAAGTAAAATCAAGGGCAATTTCAGATTGAAGGGCATCCGCAGCACCAATCCTGTGGCTGTAGGCGATTATGTGCAGCTTATTACCAACCAGGAGGGTACGGCATTTATCTCTTCTATCGAAGACCGCCAAAACTATATCATTCGTAAATCACCTAACCTCAGTAAGCAGAGTCATATTCTGGCAGCTAATGTAGACCAGGCGCTGCTTGTGGTAACGGTGAATTATCCGCAGACTTCTACTACCTTCATAGACCGATTCCTGGCTGGCGCTGAGGCCTATAGAGTGCCTGTTATCATCATCTTCAATAAAAGTGATATACTTTCAGAAGAAGAATTACATTACGAGAAGATGATGTGTACGCTCTATGAAACCATCGGATATAAATGTATCGAATTGTCGGCAGCTACAGGCGAAGGAGTTGAACTGTTGCGGCCTCTTATCAAGGATAAGAAATCTTTGTTGAGCGGCAACAGCGGGGTAGGAAAGTCAACCCTCATCAACCAGCTCATTCCTGATGCAGAGCAGCGTACCGCCGAAATCAGCGAGGCGCATAATAGCGGAATGCATACCACAACTTTCAGTGAGATGCTGGAACTGCCGGAAGGTGGTTATCTCATTGATACTCCGGGCATCAAGGGCTTTGGTACCTTTGATATCGAAAAGGAAGAGCTGACCAGCTATTTTAAGGAAATCTTCAAGTTCTCTCAGGATTGTAAGTTCTCTGACTGTACCCATACCCACGAACCGGGGTGCGCGGTAATCAAGGCGGTTGAGGAACATTATATTGCAGCTAGCCGCTATCAGAGTTATCTCTCTATGTTGGAGGATAAGGACGAAAATAAATACAGAGAGGCTTTTTGATAGGGAAGAGTGAAGAACGAAGAATTTTAAAAAAACATATTAATGAAAGAACAGAAGGACGTCAGGCAGCGTATCGAAGAAGGTGAGTTTGCACAGAGTGCAGAAATCAGTGCGAGCTATCTGGATGAGGACATCTTGATTATAGATAATGTCAAGGTGTTGCAGAATCCCGACCCTATGAGATTCCAGATGAACATGATTGCATCCTGTCAGAGAGGCAGCCTGAGAGCTGAACTCAACGGGCGGGAACTCACCGTGGAGAAGGGCGATATATTTATCAGTCCGCCTAACTCAATTCTCGACATCAAAGAGGTGTCGGAAGATTTTGCATGCACAGCCATGTGTGTCAGCAATCACGGCTTGCTTGGTATTCTTCGTTCTCATATCTCGGTATGGAATCGTGCCATGTATGTGAGCAAGGTTTCGGTGTTGAAGATGAACGAGGTGGATATGGTATTCTATTCTAAGTTTACCGACTTGGTGCGCCTCTGTTTGGATCCGAAGTTCAACGACCGCAGTTCGTGGAAACCATATCGCCGTGAGATTGTGGAAACGCTCTTGAAGAGTGCTCTCCTTGCTGTGAGCAATCTTTTGCTGACAGATCTCCCGAAAGAAACGTTGGGAACCAGTGCCAGCGATTTCTTTGATAAGTTCCTGGAGATGTTGCAGCAGAGCGAAATCAAGCATCAGCCTGTAGAATATTTTGCGCAGCAGCTTTGCATCACGCCAAAATATCTCTCCATCATCTGCAAGCGCCATTCCGGCAAGACTGCCATAGAGTGGATTACGGAGTATACGCTTGCTGATATCACCTATTATCTCCGTTCTACAACGAAAACAATCAAGGAGATTTCAGGTATACTGGGCTTCTCCAATACCTCATTCTTCGGTAAATATGTAAGAGAGCATCTGCACATGTCACCTCTGAAGTATCGTGAAAGTTTGAGAAAACAATAACAGCAAAATAAAAACTCGCAAATTCTAAAGAAAGAATCTGCGAGTTTTTTGTTTCTATCAAATAGGGTGGAGCTGGAGGGATTCGAACCCTCGTCCGCACAAGGAAACCATACGCTTTCTACATGCTTATTCCAGCCTTCGGTTTTCGAGGCATGACAGGACCTGGACCACCAATCATACCCTTATCCTCTAAAATTTCATCCATGCAACGAGGCGTACATGAACTATTTCCGATTTACCTGCACCGCTTGATCAACAAGATTCGGAACAACATCCGTTGAGCGATGTCTCGTTCCAGCACCCTGTGCTGGAATAAAGCTAGTTTACTATACTTCGACTAGGCAGCGAGAGCGTAGTTATTTTCGCCAATTAATTTTTTGTTCACTAGGATTTAGGAGGTAGCCAACGAGCCTCCGCATGCTTACGTACCATTTCATCTCGCCGTCAAATCCAGTCAACCCCGAGAATTTTCTGATATTGGGTGCAAAGATAAGGCGAAAATTTGAAATTACCAAATATTTTTAGGGAAAAAACTGCCAGCATCCTCATTTTCATTATTTTTAGGTATTGCATACCTTCTTAGAAATATGTACCTTTGCAGCCTGATTTAAGATAGTAATAATGATTATGAATATGCTAAATAAAAAAATAACTTGGAGAAAACAACATAAATGGTTAGGTATCGGTATGAGCTTTTTCATGCTGATGTTCTGCTTGTCGGGTATTTTGCTCAACCACCGTTCGCTTATCAAAGATGTGGACGTGAGCAGGAAATATCTGCCAAGCCGCTATGAATTCAAGAATTGGAATGGCGGGTTGCTGAGGGGAACGCTTGCTTTGGATGATGCCATATTGCTGTATGGAAACGGGGGAATCTGGCAAACGAATTCTACAGCATCCACATTCAAGGACTTTAATGAGGGGATGCCAGCAGGAGCAGACTGCCGACAGATAAGAAATGTTATCAGAACGGATGATGGTTCTGTCTGGTCGGTATCTCCATTTGCACTTTACCGGTTGGGGAGTCACAAAATATGGAAAAGCGTAACTCTTCCGACAGAGCCGGAAGAGAAGTTGAGCGACATTTCTGCTCATGGAGATACGCTTTTGGTTCTCAGCCGCTCCTATGCTTATGTTTCCTTGCCACCTTATCAGAACTTCCACCGGATAGAATTGCCTATGCCAAAGGAGTATGATGGGAAGGTTACAGTCTTTCGTACGATATGGCTGCTTCACAGTGGAGAGTTGTTTGGCAGCATTGGTAAACTTATCGTAGATGGCATTGCCATCATCCTGGTGTTGCTCTGCATCTCAGGTCTTATCTTCTGGTTAAAGCCTAAACAGAAGAGGTTGCTTCGCTTTTCGCTACAATGGCATGACAAAATAGGCCGATACACCATCATGCTTACTTTGTTGATAGCCCTGACAGGTTGGTGCCTTCGTCCACCTGTAATGATAGCCTTGGTGTTGAACAAGATGCCGTCTATTCCTGGGACGACGCTTCATAGCAAGAACCCTTGGAATGACAAACTCCGTGTGGTGCGTTATGATGAAAAGTTCGGTGACTGGCTCTTGTCAACTTCGGATGGTTTCTTTTCCGTGAATTTCCAGACAGGAAAGTTGGAGTCCATCTCCAATACTCCACCAGTCAGTGTTATGGGATTGAATGTCCTTCAGCAAAACAAAGATGGTAAATGGTATTGCGGTTCGTTTAGTGGTCTCTTTGTTTGGGATAGAGTAAAGGGGATAACCGTTGATTATTCTACCGGGAAAGCTGCTTTAAAGGACGCTGGCGCACCATTCGGAAAAAAGGCGATAGCAGGTATGAGCCAGGATTTCTCTGATACGCCTGTCATTGCTGAGTATAATGATGGAACCGACTTCGCGCCACAACCCGCTTATATGAACCAACTGCCCATGTCATTATGGAATGTGGCTCTGGAGGCTCATAGCGGTAGAATCTTCATAGGTAGTATTGCTACATATATATTTATCTTCGTGATGGGAATACTTGCCGTATGGTGTCTTTGGTCTGGGTATGTCATTAGACTGGTGAAGAAAAAATAAAAAAAGTTTTAATGCGTTGTTTTAATTGCCATATTGCCATATTGTATGTGCAAATGGTTGATACTCAGCGTAAAAATATGTATGGCAATTCTCGGAAAAGCACCGGGAATTGCCATATATTGCCATTGTGAGAATTTAATGCTATTTTCGTCTAATAACCAGATACTCAGTACCTTTCATAGTTCTTTTCCTCTTCAGCCCATCGATGTTCTTCAGGCATCGACCGAACGAAAGAAGGCTTTTTGCTTCCAATGATGCCCCATATTTCGCCTTTAACTCGCTAAAAATGGCAGCGGCAGTCATGAAAGTACCCTCATTTTCGTCTTCTGTTGGCGTAAAACTCTCGCTGAAGCATTGCATGATTGGATCTACTTGCTGGTATCGCCTGTTGTTCTCCATGATGAGAGCCGTCTGTTCTGCATCAAAATAGGTCTTTTCTCCATTCCAGATTGCCTTTTCTGCTTGGGCAAAGAGTTGCTGATAGTTGGGGCGCACGCTTACATCAATAGGACCCGTCAGTTCGATGCCGATGAATCGGCGGTTGCCGGAAGGGTCGGTCAGAATGTCGTCCATATTGCTTGTGGCAATGAAGGAGGCGGTGCGGGGAAACTCCTGTACATGGCTGCCATAGGGTGGCTTGTATTTCACGTTTGGCAACTGGATGAGATTTTTCAGGAATCCCTGTTGTACCTTGGCTGAAATCTGGTTGAATTCATCCAGATTGATGAGTAGGCACTGGCTCATAGCCTGCAACACCTGTCTCTTCTCCGAGAGAATCAGATTATCGGTGTAGCCCCATTGCAGCTGGGGTGGAATCAGACGGCGGCAGAAAGTACTCTTGTTGTAGCCCTGTTTTGAAATGAGCAGGGGAGCCACGCTGTTGCCATACTGTCTGCCGGTGCGGTTGTGCCATTGCTCCACCATGGCTAGAAACCAGGTGTAGAACCAGTCTTCCCAGTGCGGGTTGTTGGTAGGCACGGAACGTGCCAAGGCACGTATATGGTCCTTGCCGTCCCAGTTGTCATAACAGGTGAACAGAAAATCCTCTACTGGATTATAGTTCTTGATGAAATTGGATTCCAGGAAATTTCTAACGTCCTTGATGCTGACGTTGATACCTGCCAGTTGCACTTCTAGTGTCAGACTCTTCTGTACTCTCGGTTCCACGGCTTGAAATCCAATCCATTCCTTGTCCTTCGGTACATATTCGGTATATTTCATCACCATGTTGTATCTCAGGTCATACTTCTCGTTCAGATATTTCATCATCTTCTCGATGTTCTCTTTCGAGCCTTTCATGCCTTTTTCTTTCTTGTCAGTCGGGTCGCTTTTAGCCTCAGGTATGGATGGGGTTGGTTCCTGAAGCATCAGTTTCTCGTCTACTTTCAAGGCGACAGCCTGAGGATTATAATAAGGCAGGTTATCGAGCGTAAGGAGAAAATAGCTTCTTATCGAAGGCTTTTGGCTGGCTATCTCGGCATGGATGACAGATTGGTAGATGGGCAGAATGTGTCGGTAGGCACTTTGGTAGAGTCGGTCGGCATGTTCTTCATCTGTAGGCAGTTCACCCTTTTCATCGGTGAATTTCACCAGTATTTCCACGCTTCTGCCATCGGCTCCGGTCACGGCGATGAGGGTGGAGGGGAGGAAGGCAGCTTGTTTCTTCACGAGCTGGACGTCTTCAGGTTTCAGTATGTTCCTGAACGATAGGAGCAAGAGACCGTTGAATGCCTTCATCCTGAGATTCCCGTTTTCATCTTTCTGAAACTCGGCGGCAGGGTATACCCGGTGCCAGGTGGGCATGTCTTTATACCCATCGTAACCGAAATTCATGGAAGGAACCATATCTCTGAATTTCTGGATGGTAAACTTGGAATCATCTTTGAGCATACGCTCCAAAAGGTGTCCGATACTTCTGTTGGTAACGCAAAGCTGGTGTTGCCGATTGGTTCTGATGATTGTTATTCTCATCTGTCCTGTTATTAAAGTTATTTCTTTTTCGAGTGAGGCTTACGTAATGTTTGAGTAGGGCTTACTTGGAGTTCAAAAGAGGCTCACTTGAATTTCAAAAGAGACTCATTTGGGGGGCAAAAGAGGCTCACTTGGATTTCGGAAAGCATTACTTGCTAAGCCAGGATGTATCTGAAACTGCGTCGCGACGTATCTGTTGCTGCGTCGTGACGCAGTTGTTGTTACGTCGCGATGTATCAGATGCTACGTCGGGACGTAATTTCTTCCGCATCGATGGCGAAGTTACGAAAAAAGATTGAAATCCCCAAGCATTGAACCGAAAAAATGCTTTTTTGCTCAATACTTTCTGTGTTTTTCTCAAAAAATACGCTGAAATCTGCTGAATAGCTTAAAATGAGCGAATTATGAGTCTTTTACCTCAATAGAGATAATGATTTGGCAACAGTCCCAATTTCTGCAATATGCATACGTTTGCTGTCAAACAACTCTTCTCTGCAGTAAAGATACAATAACTACACGAAATAACAATCGCTATATTGGAATAATTTACATAAAATAGCTTAATTTATAATGATTATCGCATAATTTAATGTATATTTGCAGCTAAATTCAGTGAATTTATGAAACAAAACAAGATAAGATAAAAGATATCTTGGCAAGTATGTTGTAGAAATTCCGATAGTAAAATATTATTTGAATATGGGCATAAGCAAAGATTTAACAGAAGAGGACATCAAGTTCCGCTATATCAACGAAGCCATCACAAGCAAGGGATGGTCAAAGGATAGTATATTCATGGAACAGAAGGTTAAATTTACTGACGGTAAAATTAGCCTTCATGGTAATCTTGTGCATAGAGAGAAACCGAAGTTTGCCGACTATGTACTTTATGCAAATAAGGCAACACCCATTGCTATTGTAGAAGCAAAGGATGCCAATCATTCTGTTTCACATGGATTGCAACAAGCCATGACCTATGCCCAAATGCTTGATGTGAAATTTGCATACAGTTCAAATGGTGAAGGGTTTGCCGAACATGACTTCTTGACAGGCAAGGAACGCACTTTTGCTATGGACGAATTTCCAACAAAAGAAGAACTTATCGAAAGATATAAAAATGAGGCTAACGATGGAAACGGACTTAACGAACAAGAGCTGGCTATCATAAAGCAGCCTTTTTGCACTGGTCAGAATATATTCCCGCCACGATACTATCAGCGCAATGCAGTAAACCGCACTGTCAATGCTATTGCGAGAGGACAAAACCGTGTGCTCCTTGTCATGGCAACTGGCACTGGCAAGACATATACTGCATTTCAGATTGTATGGCGTTTACTTAAAAGTGGTTTGAAGAAGAAAGTGTTGTATCTTGCAGACCGCAATATATTGGTTGATCAATCCATACAGCAAGACTTCAAACCATTAGAAAAGGTAACGCACAAGATAGACTATTCAAAAGACAAGAACCACTTGGAAGAATTGGGGTCTTATCAAGTGTTCTTTGCACTCTATCAACAGTTGATTGGACAGAATGATGCCAAAAACTATAAGGAGTTGTTTCCTAATCCAGACTATTTTGATCTTGTTATCGTTGATGAGTGTCATAGAGGTAGCGCAAAGGATGATAGCAACTGGCGAAACATCTTGGAATATTTTTCTTCGGCTACTCATATAGGTATGACAGCCACACCAAAAGAAACAAAGTACCAGTCAAGTATTGGCTACTTTGGTGAGCCTATATATACATATAGTCTTAAAAACGGAATTGAGGACGGTTTCCTAGCTCCTTTCAAGGTAATCAACATCACAACCAACATTGGCGATGAGTGGAGACCGACAAAGGGACAAAAGGATATATACGGCAACGAGATAGAAGACCGCATTTATAACAACAGTGACTATGATTATAACATTATTATAGAAGACCGTATAAGGGAAGTTGCGCAAGAGATAACCAACTATCTGAAAAGCACTGACCGCATGGCTAAGACCATAGTGTTCTGTGCTGATGAAACACATGCGGAGCGTATGCGTCTGGCATTGACCAATGCCAATGCTGATATGTGCAAGAAAAATCCTGACTATGTGGTTCGCATAACAGGTAGCGATGAGTATGGTAAAAGCAAGTTGGATTACTTTATTTCAGTATCTTCGGAATATCCAGTCATTGCAACGACCAGCAAACTGCTTTCTACCGGTGTGGATTGCAAGATGGTAAAGCTGATAGTGCTTGACCAACAGATTGGTTCCATGACGGAGTTTAAGCAGATTATAGGACGCGGAACCCGTCTTCGTGAGAATGAGGGAAAGACCAATTTCACGGTGATGGACTTTCGAAATGTAACACGCTTGTTTGCTGACCCAGATTGGGACGGACCTATCGAGATGGATCCCGATTATCCTATAAAGTCCAGAGAGGCAAAAACTCCAGTTCTGCCTGTAGATGATACACCGCCAATAGTTGGTGATCCTATCACTCGTCCAAAGCCTCTTGTAGATAAAGATGGCTGCCAGGTAATGGTTGTCAATAAGGTAGTGTCCGTTTACGATGCCGATGGCAAGCTGCTTCGCACGGAGAGTATTACCGACTACACGAAGAAGAATATCCTTGATTCGTTTGCTACCATTGATACATTTACCTCCAAATGGAATGAAATAAAGAAAAAGTCAGACATTGCTGATATGCTGAAAGAAAGAGGCATAGATCTTGCAGAATTAAAAACTTCACAGGAAATGAGCAATGTGGATGATTTTGATTTCATCTGCCATATTGCATACGGAAAGAAGACCCTGACGAGGCGGGAACGTGCTGAGCAAGTGAAAAAGCGTGATATATTTACCAAGTATGGTGAGCAGGCACGGCTGGTACTTGAGAATTTGCTGGAGAAGTACATGGAAGAAGGCATTTCTGAACTTGAAAGTCTCACTGTGCTTGAAAACGATCCTTTCCGCCGATTGGGCTCTAAGGCAAATATAGTAAAGTTCTTCGGTGGCAAGAGAGAGTATCTGAAGGCCGTAAAAGAGTTGGAGCAATCAATATATAATATAGCATAAAAAGAAACAATATAAAATGAGTTTATCTAATTTCGTAAAACGAGTACGCAATATCATGCGCAATGATGCCGGTATCAACGGTGATGCGCAACGCATAGAACAAATGGCGTGGATGCTGTTCTTGAAAGTCTATGACGAGAAAGAGAATGATTGGGAGTTGGACGATGATGATTACAAGTCTATTATTCCAGAAGAATGCCGTTGGCGCAACTGGGCACATGATGATGGAAGTAGCAATGCCTTGACTGGTGACGAGCTGCTTTCGTTTGTCAACAACACATTGTTTGTGGAACTCAAAAACATAGAGGTTACACCTGATACCCCAATTCGTCAGGCAATAGTAAAGACAACTTTTGAGGATGCCAACCAATATATGAAAGATGGCGTTCAGCTCCGCCAGGTGCTTAATGTGATAGACGGATTGAATCTTGGTGACTATGAAGAGAGTCATGCTTTCGGTGAGATATATGAGACTATCCTTAAAGAAATGCAGTCGGCTGGTTCCTCTGGTGAGTTCTATACCCCAAGAGCCTTAACAGAATTTATGGCAGAAATCGTCAATCCGCAGATTGGTGAAAAAATGGCAGACTTCGCTTGTGGTACAGGAGGTTTCATCACAAGTTGGTTGGGTGAATTGGACAAGAAGGTAAAGACTGCTGAAGACCGCAAAGAGTACAATCAGTCTGTATTTGGCATAGAAAAGAAACAATTCCCGTATATGCTATGTGTGACAAACCTGTTGCTGCATGGTATCGACACGCCATTGGTATATCACGACAACTCGCTTACCAAAGATGTTCTCAACTATACAGACGGAGACAAGTTTGATGTTGTTTTGATGAATCCACCATACGGAGGTAATGAAAAGGCCGACGTGAAATCTCACTTTCCTTCTGATATGCGCAGTAGCGAGACTGCCGACCTCTTCATGGTGCTTATCATGTATCGCTTGAAGAAAAATGGCCGTGCTGCTGTCATTGTTCCTGATGGTTTCCTTTTTGGAGCAGATAACACAAAGATTGCCATTAAGACAAAGTTGCTCAGGGATTTCAACTTGCACACCATTATCCGTTTGCCAGGCAGCATCTTTGCGCCCTACACTTCCATTGCCACGAACATTCTGTTCTTCGACAATACCAGTGCAGAGGATGCTCCAGAAGGCTTCTCGACAAAGGAAACATGGTTCTACCGTTTGGATATGCCTGAGGGGTACAAGCATTTCTCCAAGACCAAATCAATGAAGTCGGAGCATTGCGATCCTATCCGTGAATGGTGGAACGACCGCAAGGAGATTATCATTGCCGATGGAGATGAGAAATCACGCTGCTATCCTGTACAAAAGTTGATTGATTCTGATTGCAACTTCGACTTATGTAAGTTCCCGAAAGAGGATGAGGAGATTTTGCCTCCTGCCGAACTGCTTGCCGACTATTTCAAGAAGCGCAAGGCTCTTGATTATGAGATTGACAAGACTTTGGCAGAGATTCAGCGTATATTGGGGATTGAGGTGAAGGTAGATGAATTGTAATAATTATACAAAAAGGTCAACCGATGGTTGCCCTTTTGATTCTGAATTGGCTAACCACTGGTTAGCCAATTCAGAAGATGAGAAAAAGTTTAGATAAATAATTTGTAGATTGGTATGGAGAATAAAGAGTTAGCAAAAATTAATGATGCTGCCTATCAAAAGTTGGTTGACAATATAACTACGCTATGGGGTGAATCTAAAGCTAAAGCCATTACTGCGGTAAACACAGAATTACTTGATGCCAATTGGCAGACAGGTAAATATATAGTGGAATTTGAACTAAAAGGTAAGGACAGAGCTGAGTATGGTAAACAGTTACTTGTGAACCTTTCCAAAGACTTAACAACAAGAAATGGAAAGGGTTTTAACCGTTCTAATCTCGTCTATATGCGTAAGTTCTACCTCGCATTTCCAATTTGTGGGACAGTGTCCCACAAATTGACATGGAGTCATTATTACGAACTATTGAAGTGTGATAATTCTCTCGAAATGAAGTTCTATTTTAATGAGTGTATAAAGGAAGGCTGGAAAGTTAGGGAACTGAAAAGGCAGATGAAAAGTTGTCTGTTTCAGCGACTTGCACTAAGCACAGACAAGGCAGGAGTTCTTGCATTGGCTAATGAGGGACACCAAGTGCAAACTCCGCAAGATATTATTCGCGACCCATTTGTACTTGAATTTGCAGGACTTCCCAAACAGAAGCGCTATAAGGAGAGTGATTTGGAAAAGGCACTGAAAGACCATATGGAGCAGTTCCTTTTGGAAATGGGACGTGGTTTTGCATTTGTGGGCAGGCAATACTCCATGCAGATAGGAAGCCGACAGTTCAAGGTGGATTTGGTATTCTACCACTGTATCTTGAAATGCTATGTGTTGATTGATTTGAAGCGAGCAGAGATAAAGCATGGTGATATTGGGCAGATGAACCTCTACTTGAACTATTTCAAAACAGAAGTATGTCAACCTGACGATAATCCACCCATTGGCATAGTTTTGGGAGCAAGAAAAGATGAACTTTTGATGGAGTATGCCTTGGAGGGTATAACCAATCAATTGTTTGTAGCACGTTACCAACTCTATTTGCCAAAGCGTGAAGAACTGCAAGCGCAACTTGACAAATTGTTGGACGAAGCTGAGTAACAACAATAAAATAAGGACATTTCAATTTTATAGCATAATTATGAAAAGTAATATTGGAATACAAATCATTTTGTCTATTGTACTGACTATGTGCAGTATCAATATAAATGCACAAACGGTTGGATATACATATCGACCTTTGGCTGCCGAGGGATGTAACATGAAATATAGCGTTGCAAAGCAAGATACGGCATATTACATTATCGCAACCGTAAAGTCATACAGACTGAATTTTCTGAAAGAATCAACCATGTTGTTGAAAACATTCGATGGTGAAGTTATTAAACTTTATGGTTCTCAGATTGATAGCAGTTCTGAAACGGCAGGTATTGTCTCTGGCAATATAGTCCTTCCAGTGACAGAAATCAGTTCTACAGCTCAATTCAAGATAAGTCCACAACAATTTGAGTTGTTGAAAAAAGGCGTGGCTAAGATAAGGCTATCTACCATACCTATTGAGCATGAGCGGACATTTGCCAAAGATAAAATAGGCAAGAAACTTTATCAGTTCTTCTTGAAGCAGAAAAATAAGGACAATGATTTCTAACTATAGAAAATTATAATGAACGGAAAGCAATTAAAGAATAGCATATTACAATGGGCGATACAGGGAAAACTTGTACCGCAAGACCCTAATGACGAACCTGCAAGCGTTTTGCTTGATAAGATTCGTCAAGAGAAAGAACGCTTGATTAAGGAGAAGAAAATCAAGCGTGATAAGAACGCATCTATTATCTACCATGGTGAGGATAATTCCTATTATGAGAAGATGTCCCACCCTATATTCAAAACAGCATAATTATGGAACATCTGACAAAGAGATTAAATCAACTTTTAGAAAAGAAAATAGAACTGGATAATTATTTGGCTAAACAATTACCCAAGTCTATTCTACAAGAGGCAATTCAAGGAAAGCTTGTGCCTCAAATAGCTGAAGAAGGTACAGCGCAAGAACTGCTTGAACAGATAAAGGTGGAAAAACAGAAACTCGTAAAGGAGGGCAAACTAAAGAAGTCTTCCCTTAATGGTTCTGTCATTTTCCGTGGTGGCGATAGCAGGTACTATGAGAAGATTGGGAAAAAGTGCGTGGATATAACTGAAGAAATCCCTTTTGAAATCCCTAATAGTTGGACTTGGGCAAGAATGGGAGGCATTGGAGATTGGGGCGCAGGTTCTACACCTCAGCGCACCAACCAAAATTATTATGGCGGCAATATTTTATGGCTTAAAACAGGGGAGTTGAACAATGGTATTGTATATGATACAGAAGAAAAAATAACGCAGAAAGCTTTTCAAGATTGCTCTCTGCGTATGAATAAAATAGGTGATGTTCTCATTGCTATGTATGGAGCCACTATAGGAAAATTAGCTATTGTTGGCAAGGAACTCACGACCAATCAAGCTTGTTGTGGCTGCACTCCATATATCGTTTTCAATTGGTATCTCTTTTATTTTCTGATGGCAAGTAGAGATATGTTCATAAAGAAAGGAGAAGGAGGAGCCCAGCCAAATATTTCCAGAGTCAAATTGGTTGAGCACTTGATTCCTTTACCTCCTTTACGAGAACAGAAACGAATAGTCCAAAAGATAGAGCAATTAATGAAGTTGCTCAAATAGTTTTTCTATTTGAGCAACAATGCGTTGCTGCTCTTCCTTTGGCGGTAAAGGAAACAACTTGTTTTCCAAATACCCGACGACAATACGCTGTTGGTTTGCAGTTCCTTTAAACGTTGCCTCATCAATGAAATATGGAGACTCTAAGAAATACAACAGATACCATCTACCTATTGTATTTCCATAGGGTCTCAACACTTTTAATTCTGTAGTTCCTGCCCCGATACCATTAGGTAAGCCATGAAAAATTGCAGACTTCCTGTTTTGAAAACATGGCGTAATTTTAGCAAAAGCAACATCACCATTCGCAAAATGAGTAAATCCCTTTTTTATATTTCCCCATTTGACCAAATCAAAAGTGAAATCTGATTTATAACCTGCACTTATCTTTTCCATTGGAATAAATGCTGCTAAAGTCTCATCATCAGCTTCATTCTTTGGGTTTAATTGAAATACATCACGAATCCTTACCCATTTCCAATTAGTAGGAATAGTAAAAGGGATTTCTTCAGTTATATCCACGCACTTTTTCCCAATCTTCTCATAGTACCTGCTATCGCCACCACGAAAGATAACAGAATCGTTGAGGGCAGACTTCTTTAGCTTGCCCTCTTTTACTAAATTCTGCTTCTCTGTCTTTATTTGTTCGAGTAGTTCTTGGGCTGTACCTTCTTCGGCAATTTGTTGGACGAGTTTACCTTGAATTGCTTCTTGCAATACGGTCTTCTTTAATTTATCATAGATGTTTAGATTGAGACAATTCAATTTATCTGCTTCTGACTCATATTTAGCAATTAGAGACAAAAGCAAATTGTATCTTTCAACCAATCTAGTTTGTTCTGATAAAGGAGGAACAGGCACAAGTACTGCTTTTAGATATTCAAACGGGGGAATATTCTTAATAGCAGAACCGGCTCCTTTCATTTGTGCCTCATTTAAAAGCATATAAGCAAAGTACATTTGCCAGTATTCTGCCATGCTCAAATCAAAAAGTGTAACCCTCATCAACGCTTGATTGATAATACCGATAGGAGCATCTAATGGCAGAAGATAGGTCTCACCGATTGTTCCTGCGCAGCTTACTATAATGTCATTTGGTTTGACTATAAAGCTTTGCATTGCTTCAAACTTTTCTTTGCTGATATAATAATCACCAAGACGAAAGTCTTTTTGTATTGCATTCTTCTGCTCATAAACTTTGACACTTTGATTGCTTTTAGCTACAAACATAGATTTTGTTAAGCTACTTCCAAAAGGTCCTTTTCTATACAAAGCCAAGTCATTGAGCCTACACCATTCCCATCCCTTTGATATCTCAAACGGTACTTCCTCATCAATGCATTTCACCTCTCCCGTAGCAAGTATCTTCTCATAATAGGAACTCATAGAACAAATCCATGCCTATTTATATAGACAACTTTATGTTTTACTAATAAACGAATAGAAATGGAATTAGACAAATTTGAAGAGTTCCTAAGCCAAGGTAATATGGCTAAGAACACGATTTCGGCATATCTGTATGCCGTAAAGGAGTTTGGCTCTCGACACAAAGAGTTGAACAAGAGAAACTTGTTGGTTTACAAGACCTACTTGATTGAGACTTACAAACCAAAGACGGTGAACCTCCGTATTCAGGCGTTGAACAAGTACCTTGTATTTGTAGGCAAGATGAAACTCCGTTTGAAGTCGGTCAAGGTGCAGCAGCGTTCTTATTTGGAGAATGTCATCAGTAATGCCGACTACACCTTCTTGAAAAACAAGTTGAAGAAGGAAGACAACTTGGAGTGGTACTTTGTGGTGCGTTTCTTAGCTGCGACTGGTGCCAGAGTGAGCGAACTTGTGCAAATCAAGGTTGAGCACGTGCAAGTAGGCTATTACGACATCTACACCAAGGGTGGCAAGATACGGCGTATCTATATCCCCAAGACATTGCGCACGGAAACAGAAAAGTGGTTGCAGACACTCAACCGCACAAGTGGCTATCTCTTTCTTAATCGCTTTGGCGAGCGCATCACGACAAGAGGCATATCACAGCAGTTGAAGAACTATGCGATGAAGTATGGCTTGAATGAAAAAGTGGTGTACCCTCACTCGTTCCGCCATCGTTATGCCAAGAATTTCTTGGAGAAGTTCAACGATATAGCCTTGCTTGCCGACCTCATGGGACATGAAAGCATAGAGACAACACGTATCTATCTGCGAAGAAGTAGCTTGGAGCAACAAGAAATCGTAGATAAGGTTATCACTTGGTAAAATGCCAATAAAGGTTCATGTAAAACGTTTTATCATATGACATGCATATATAAACGACAACAAATCAATACGTCAGTAAATCATGTTATCATCATATTGGCAATATATGGCAGATAACCCCTAAAAATAAAGAATTGCCATATCCCTAACAGCTTTGTAATCAGAGAGATTACTGGCTGGTATGGCAATATGGCAATTCTTGAAAGAAAAATATTTAAAAATAAATCTTGTTACTTCACGCTCCACTCAAACAAACCGCAGGAATGAGTTTCTGGCTGCTTCAGTTCGAGCTTAACTGCCTTGGTCTTCACTGGGTCGAAATTCACGATGCAGGCTACACCACGCTTGCATGGATAAGCATCGGCTCCTGGAACTTCCTTCCAGTTGCCTGCCTCGTCCTGATAGTAGAGTTTCCAGCTGTCTGGCACCTTGCAACCGCCCCATGGCTGGTCGTCGTACCAATATACGGTGCTGGTCTTGATCTCCTTGGTCTCTGGGAAGGTGTAGGTAATCCACTCTGTGGTGTTCTTCTTAGGCCACCAGTGGATGTATGGGATAGAACGGTCGTTCTCATCTGCTGGAACCAGTCCGTCGGTGATACTGCTCTTGGCTGGCACTGGAGAAGAGAAATCTACCTTAGCCTGAGCTGCGAGAGTTGCAGGAGCTGATGGCTTGGCAGCCTTGACATCCTGTGGCAACCATACCTTCATGTTGCCGTTGCCACGATGAGCCCAGGCGAAGTATGGGATGAGGGTCAGGGTCTGGTCCTTGGTACTCAGTTTGCCGCTCTTGTCGTAGGCGAGAGTCTGCACATTCTCGGTCAAGGTCTCCATGTTCTGACCCTTGTAGAGTGTCAGTACATTCTTGTATTTTGGGTCGATGAAGCCATCGTAAGAGAGCTTGCCCTCAGCGAACTGAGGTTCGCGGTTCTCCAGGATGCTCATGATGTCGAAGCCCTGGTTGTCTGGCCACTCTGCGCAATATACGATAGGACCACGCTCGATGCTGATGCAGCCGCGGTCGGCCTCTACCTTATTGTTGGCACGTACGGTGCGCGCCTCCATATCGAAGTGAACGCGAACCACATCGCCCTTCTTCCACTTGCGGTTGATGGTATAATAGCCATCTTCTGTCACCTTACCCTCTACTTTCTTGCCGTTTACGGTGATGGTATAGCCCAGTCGCTTGCCGTCGCTGTAGTAGTAGAGATCAGATGGAAGAGGCTGACCCTTCACCCAACCAGGGATGCGGATCTTCATGCCAAACTGACCAGCCTTGTTGTCATCCACCTTGATAGCGATATCTCCGTTCCAAGGATATTTTGTGTCCTGGCTCAAAGCCACCTTCTTGCCAGCTACCTTCAGAGAAGAAGAGTTGCTGAGGAAGAGGTTGACATATACATTCTTGTCCTTTACGGCATATACATAGCCTGGGAGGGATGGCAGAAAACGGCAGATGTTGCTAGGGCAGCAGGCACAGCCGAACCAAGCCTGACGCTGATGCTGACCCATACTCTCCAATGGGTTAGGGTAGAAGAAGCCGCCGCCGTCCATGCTCACACCACTGATGAGACCATTGTAGAGGGTACGCTCCAATACATCGTAATACTTACTCTCGCCATGGAGAAGGAAGAGACGGTAGTTGACATAAACATTGCCGATAGCTGCGCAGGTTTCGCAGTAGGCACTCATGTTAGGCAACTCGTAGTTTTTGCCGAAAGCCTCGCCGTTGTTGGTGGCTCCGATACCTCCGGTGATGTAGAGCTTCTTGCTTACGATGTTGTCCCAGATGCGGTCGATGGCATGGATATAGGCAGTATCACCAGTGAGGGCTGCTACATCTGCCATACCTGCATACATATAGGTGGCACGTACGGCATGACCTACAGCCTCGTCCTGCTCCAAGACTGGTTTGTGACTCTGTGAATATTCCTGTTTGATAGATGTCTTTCCACGGTAGTCGAGAAAGAACTTAGCCTCTTCGAGATATTTCTTGTTGCCTGTAGCGAGATAGAGCTTGCAGAGTGCCATTTCGGCAATCTGATGTCCTGGTACCACGCAAGCTTGACCTGGGTTAGGACCTACCTCTTTAACCACGCAGTCGGCATAACGGATAGCGATATCGAGGAACTTGCGGCTACCTGTAGCCTGCCAGTGAGCCACGGCACCCTCCACCATGTGACCGAGGTTGTAGAGCTCATGGCTCAAGTCTTCCTCCATGCTCCAGCGCTTGTCGCCTGCCCAGAAGTGAGGATGCTTCGGGTTCTGTGTACGGGCGGTATAGAGATATCCGTCAGCCTCCTGAGCCGGAGCGATGATGTCGAGCACGCTGTCGATATAAGCCTTTAGCTTCTGGTCTGGATAAGTCTGGAGCACGTAGCTGGCACCCTCGATGGTCTTGTATGGGTCGGTATCATCGAAGCTGTAAGGCATCAACTTGCCCACGTCGTAACTATCGCTAGGTTGAGCAGCGCGCTCAAAGTTCTTGTATCTTCCCTCTGATTCGCACTTGCTGAAAGCCAGCGGGATGGTTACCTTGCGAGAGGTTTCGATACGCTGTCCCCAGAACGAGTTGTTCCAAACCTTCACTGAGGTGAAAGGCACCGGAGTGATAGGATAACCACCCGAACTCTTGTTCACCTTCTGTGCCGAAGCAGGCATCAATGCCAATGCTGCCAAGGCTGATGTCATCAAAATCTTTTTCATGTATTGCTAGTTTATTTTGTTTGTTTCTTGTAAGGGATGTATTCATCCCAGAGTTTCAATGAGTGCAGATAACCCGAGAAAGGCCATGCCTCTTCGGCATTCTTGCCCAGAAGCATAAACTGCGATGGCT
>OGKD01000508.1_pt1 | contig 27597 bp, 30 predicted proteins | sample 1572371 | NCBI WGS metagenome assembly OGKD01 (sample SAMEA2582096, study PRJEB24529) | metagenome | biome: Human gut stool | place: China | collected 2011 | reverse complement strand
GGCTGCGCACTGCCTGAATGGTCAGGTAGCCGTCGTTCAGATCCATCTGAACGTCTTCCTTCTTGCAGCCCGGCAGGTCAACCGCTACTTCGTAGCCGTTGTCCGTCTGTTTGACATCGGTCTTCATCATGTTTGCACCGCGCTTACCAAAGGCGCCACGAGCCTCACGGTTCATAGCACGTTCCAGTGCAGCGTCATTCCAGAACGGATCGAAGAAATCATCGAACAGGTTTTCATGGAAAACAGTCGGCATAAGCATAAATCATTCCTCCAATCCCGGCGTTCGGGTCGGGGCAAAAAATCTGAAGCGTCCATTCAGAAAGGCTTTCCGGGGAGCCTAGCGGCTCTCCTTTTGCCCTTCCTCCTGAGCACGCCACTGTTATAGCACCGTTAATTAGCAGTGTCAATATAAGAGTGCTAAAATTCATAAAAGAATAATACTTTTATAAAATCCTATGCAATCTTTTCAAAATTCAGTCGTATCATCGTATTTTTATTGTTTCTGCCGGTACATCGGCGTAGACAGGTATTTCATGCCGTTGTCCGGGACGATGACCACGATGTTCTTTCCCTGATTCTCCGGTCTGCGGCCCACCTGCACCGCTGCGTGCAAAGCCGCTGCTGCCGATGTACCCAGAAACAGTCCTTCCGCCCGCAGCACCTCATGGGCCGTTTCGTAGGCTTCCTCGGTGCGGACATTGATGCACGCATCGCTCCAGTCTGGCCGCAGATAGTCGGAAAGTGCGCTTTCCGGCACATCATACGCCGGCAAAACGCCATCTATGATCTGCGCATCCGGGTGCTCCGGGGTCAGGCGGGAGTCCGGATGGGGCTGCACCAGAACCACTTGCAGATTCGGGTTGCGGCTGCGCAGATAACTTGCTGTGCCAAAACCCGTGCCGCCGGTGCCCGCCATGCAGACCAGAATATCCACATGGCCTTCTGTATCATTCATTTCAACTCTTTGATTTCCGGGATGGATGCCGCTGCACCTTTGCGCTGCACGGCAATTCCGGCTGCTTTGGTAGCAAGCCGCATGGCGTCCTCTACTGAACTGCCGCTGCAAAGGCCCGCCAGAAAATAGCCGCTGTAAGTGTCCCCGGCAGCTGTAGTATCCACGGCCTGCACCTTTTCGCAGGGGACAAACAGCCGCCGCTCTGCATCCAGATAGTAGCTGCCCGCACTCCCGGCTGTCAGAAGCAGACGGGTCTGCGGGTATTTTTCGTGCAGCAGGGTCAAAACAGCGTCCGCTTCAAAGGTCTCGGTTCCGGCAAGGGCGCAGGCTTCCACCTCGTTGACACAGAGCACATCCACCAGTTCCATCGGGTAGGTCAAGATGCCGACATCGTAGGGTGCGGCATTGAAGAAAATGGAAAGCCCCTTTTTCTGTGCGGCCTGCATCAGGTACGGCAGATTGGAGATCTCATTTTGCAGCACCAGCCAGTCGCCTGGCGAAAAGGCTTTCAGTGTGTGGTCGATCTGCTCTGTGGTGATCTCCTGATTGGCACCGCCGTAGATCAGGATACAGTTTTCGCCGCGGCATACCTCAATGATGGCGTGGCCGGTGGCAGCAGCATCGTCCTTTATCAGATAATCTGTATGAATACCATTTTGTTTCAGGTAATCCACAAATGGTTGTCCATCTGCGCCGACACGACCCGCATGGTATACTGACAATCCAGCTCGTGCAAAGGCGATAGACTGGTTTGCGCCTTTCCCTCCAAAGCCCCGCTGCATGGACTTGGCTGCAAGGGTCTCTTTGGGCGCGAGAAAGTGCTCGACCTCATAGGTATAATCGTAGTTGAGGGAACCAAACGAAAGGATTTTCATGGTATATCTTTTTTACTCCATTCTCTGAATCACCGCACCCAGCCATCGGCACAGGGTATCGCCTGCCTGATTTGCGATCTCCAGCACGCGGGCGTGGCTATGCTTGACCGTCTGGATGCCGGTGGCCATGTTAGTGATACAGCTGACGGCCAGTACCTTCATGCCCATGTAGTTGCAGACCATGGTTTCCGGCACGGTGCTCATGCCCACGGCATCGGCTCCCATCCCCGCAAAGGCGCGAATTTCAGCCGCCGTTTCAAAGCAAGGGCCCATAAAGCCCATGTAAACGCCTTCCTTGTAGGCAATGCCCAGTTCATCGGCGGTCTGTTTGGCCAGATTCCGCAGTTCCAGACTGTACGGCTCGGTCATGTCCGGGAAACGCGGGCCGAAGCGCTCGTCGTTGGAGCCGATGAGCGGGTTCGTACCCATCATGTTGATGAAGTCTGTGAGGAGCATCAGGGTGCCCGGCGCAAACTCCCGGTTGATGCCGCCGCAGGCGTTGGTCAACACCACCTTTTCCACGTCCAACAGCTTGAACACATAGAACGGGTAGCAGACTTCCTTCATGGAGTAGCCCTCATAGAAATGGAAGCGGCCTTCCATGGCGTAGACTTCCGTGTCCCCCAGCTTGCCAGCCAACAATGCGCCTTTGTGTCCTGCCACCGTGGATACCGGGAAGTTGGGGATATCCTTGTAGGACAGTTCTTCCGTGTCCGTAAAGTCCGCGGTCAGCTTGCCAAGGCCGGAGCCCAGCACCACCGCGATCTTCGGGCGCTTTTTCGTGTGCGTCTTGATATATTCCGCACTTTCCAGTGCCTTTTCATAAAGATGTTCCATACCGTTCTCTCCTTTTCCCAAAAAATTCGATATACTCTCTGGGTTCAGTATATCGGATTTTTCAGGCCGATGCAAGACGCCCTTCATCGAGTCTTATTAAAAACCAAGGAGCAGATACTTCACATCACGAGTGTGTTGTATCTGCTCCTTGGTTTTCCGAATGTCTCACCTCTGGCCGATGTTCCACCGAAACAGCTCATATCCTTCCCGGATATCCTCCGGCAGACGCTTCAAGGTTTCCTGCTGCAACTCGGGCGGCATCCCGTAAAAAGCTTCGGCAATGCCGCCGGTGATGCAGGCAAGGGTGTCGCTGTCGCCGCCCAGAGAAACTGCATTGCGAAGTGCATCCTCAAAACTGACGCTTTCCAGAAAAGCAATGATTGCTTCCGGCACAGTTTCCTGACAGGTCTCCACATGATGATAGGTCGGCCGAATTTCATCGCAGGTACGGTTCAGGTCATAACCGAAGGTCTGCTCCACATATTGTTTGATTTCCGGCTTGCTGTGGCCGGTGCGGGCCAGAAAAATCGCTGCCGCCGTGGCCTGTGCGCCCTTGATACCCTCCGGGTGGTTATGGGTGACTTCAGCGGTCACTTTTGCCATTTCCAGCGTTTTGTCCAGCGTATCGAACAGCCAGCCCGCTGCTGACACCCGCATAGCCGAGCCGTTGCCGAAACTGCCATAGGGATTCGGATTTTCTGCGTGCAGCCACCGGCGGAACATCCCGCCGTAACCGGCATGAGGGTATGTTTCTCCCCAAATGCGCATCTCGCTCTTTGTTTCTTCAAATGTTCTCTCCGGGATGCCCTTACCTGCAATCAATCCCCGTGCCACCGCAACGGTCATGACCGTATCATCGGTGAAGTGCGATTTCTCGCTCAGCAGTGGAAAATCCTTGTGCTTGTAATTGTTGTGGTCAAATTCATAGGGACTGCCCACGATGTCACCCAAGATTGCTCCTAACATGGCTGTTTCCTCCCTTACCTATGATGCCGCTTCTGGAAATCAGCTTCGATTTGTTCTTTCCACTCTGCGCCGATGGACGCGCAGCAGGGTGCTTCCCGCATCCGGGAGACTGTCTCGCTAACAACGTGGTAGTTGACCGCCACGCCCTGTGCGTCATTCTCAAACCGCACAGCCCGGTCGGACGAGATGCCGAAGCGGGCAGCTTCCTTCACGGCGTCCATGTTGGCACCGAGGAACAGGAACTCCCAGCTGTATTGCTCTTTTTCCCGCTCGATCATCCGGCGGATCTTCTCATAGCCAAACCGCTTGCTGGCGTTTTCCAAGCCGTCCGTGGTGATGACAAAGATGACCTTTTCGGCGCGCTCGCTCTCCGGCAGATGGCGCTGGATATTCGCCATCTTTTCCACGCCGTAGCCGATGGCATCCAGCAGCGCCGTGCAGCCCCGGACGTAGTAGTCCTTTTCGGTCAGCGGTGCAACAGCCTTCAGCGGAAAACGGTCGTGCAGCAGCTGCACCTCATGGTTGAACAGGATGGTGGTCACGTTGGCCTCGCCCTCCTGCTCCTTCTGCCGGGTCAGCATAGCATTGAACCCGCCGATGGTATCCTGCTCCAGCCCGCCCATGGAACCGCTGCGGTCCAGAATGAAAACAAGCTCGGTAAGATTTTTCTTCATAATAAATGCCCTCCGTTTTGTGGTGTATCGCTTTCGTTGGCAAAAGGATACCACAAACCGGAGGGCAAAAGGTCAACGGGCAGGCGACAAATCACGCACCCAGCTGTTCCTGATCGTATTCAAACAGCAGCGTGTTGACCTGATTGATATTATAAATTTTGTGTTCCAGACAGTACCGCACGATCCAGTCCCGCTTGGAGCCATCCGAAAAGGCATAGCCCGCACTCTTGAGCAGGTCGATGGTTTCATCTTCGGACAGGTGCAGCCCAACCGCAAAGGCCAGCACCGTTTTCTTTTTGGGGTTGTAGTCGCGATTGCACTGAATTTTGGAGAAATGCTGCCGGGAGATGTTGGACTGCTTGTACACGGTGGAGTCTTTCAGCCCACGCTCGTCAATGAGCCGCAGCAGCCGGGTGGTGAAGCTCTCGCCCAAGTTGTCCATCAGGCTTTCCAGACTGCGGGCTGTCCTGGGTGCCGCGGCGGGTGCCGGAACTGCACCTAGCATCGGCACGGCGGCATCTTCTTCCAGCTGCTTCCGCCGCTCTGCCAATTCCCTGCGCCGACGGCCAAATCCGTAGCTTTCATCGTTTTGCGCTACATAGTGGTCGTCGATGTACTCCTCCACCGAGGCGAACAGCTTCCGGCTCACGGCCAGCGAGTCCCGGTCGTAAAGCACCAGATACACGGTCAGGTCGTGCTCCATGACGTACTGTGTGATGGTGTCCACCGCAATGCGGAAGGCCTGTTCTTTGGGGTAGCCATAGTTTCCGCTGGACAGCAGCGGAAAGGCCACGCTCTCGCAGTGGTATTCTGCGGCTAATTCCAGTGCAGAATGGTAGGCACTGGCTAATTGTTCTGCTTCGCCGAACCCGCCGCCGTGCCACGCTGGGCAGACCGCATGGAAAACATATTTTGCGGGCAGACCGAACGCCGGGGTACACACGGCCCTGCCCAAATCGCAGCGGCCGATGGCTTCACAGGAAGCGGTCAGCTCCTGCTCCCCTGCCGCCTGATAGATGGCACGGCTGGTGCCGCTGCCCTGCAAAAGGTTCCGGTTGGCCGGGTTGACAATGGCATCCGCCGCCACCTTGGTGATGTCGTTGCGGATCATCAGAAACGGCATGGTGGTTCCTCCCTCACATGGTTTTCTTCATCCTATCACATCCGGCGGGGCGGTGCAAGGGGTGCTCTTGTTTCCTGTCCGCGCAGCTATTATAATAATAGGTACCGAAAGAAGGTGAGCTTCCTGCACGACATCTGGAATCCATGGCACGGCTGCGTCAAGTGCAGCGAGGGCTGCCAGAACTGCTACATGTATTTTCTCGACCGGATGCGGGACCAGAACGGAGCCGAGATCTACAAAACGAAAAGCGGCTTTTCCTACCCGCTCCAGAAAGACCGCACCGGACACTACAAAATCCAGAGTGGTGAGCAGATCCGGGTCTGCATGACCTCGGATTTCTTCTTGGAAGAAGCCGACCCGTGGCGGGCTGAGGCGTGGGACATCATGCGCCAGCGCAGCGATGTGGTGTTTTTTCTGCTCACCAAACGGCCGCAGCGGGTACGGGAGTGCCTGCCGCCGGACTGGGGCAGCGGTTGGGACAACATCTTTTTCAACGTCACCTGTGAAAATCAGCGCCGCGCCGATGAGCGCATTCCCATTCTGTTTGACCTGCCCTTCAAGCACAAGGGCATCATGTGCGCGCCCTTCATCGGACCGGTAAGCATCCGGCAGTACCTTACCGCCGGGCAGATCGAGCAGGTCATCTGCGGCGGCGAAAACTACGATGGTGCCCGCCCCTGCAATTTCGATTGGGTCAAGTCTCTCCGGCAGGAATGCGTGGATGCCAACGTGACCTTCTGCTTTATCGAGACCGGCACCGTGTTCATCAAGGACGGCAGGCGCTACCACCTGCCCAGCAAGCAGCTGCAAAGCCGGATGGCTTATAAATCCAGCATGAATTTTCAGGGCAGGCCCATTCATTTTGACCTCGTGAACGACTGGGGCTACCCCATCCCGCAGGAAGATCTCTATGTGCCCCATTTCCGCGCAAACTGCGAGACCTGCGGCAGCAAGTTGATCTGCAACGGCTGCAGCGATTGCGGAAAATGCTTATAAAATAAAGGAGTTCTATGAAGAACCAGAAGAAAAAATCGTTTTCCCGCAGAGTGTTCCTCTGCCTGCTGGCCATTTTGCTGGCCGTCTGCATCGCATTCGACATTTACGTCAGCGACTACTACCACACAGACCCCGCCGCCGAGGATGCAATGGTGTCGGATGACGTGGTGAGCGTCACCGAGCAGAACGGCAACTGGGTCTTTGCGCCGGAATCTCCCACCGCCGGGCTGATCTTCTATCCGGGCGGCAAGGTGGAAAACACCGCCTATGCTCCCCTCCTGCACGACCTTGCCGAGGACGGCATTCTGTGCGTGCTGGTAAAGATGCCCTGCAATCTGGCCGTACTGGATAGGAACGCGGCGGACAGCATCCCGGAACGCTTTTCCGAAGTCACAGACTGGTACATCGGCGGACACTCGCTGGGCGGGGCCATGGCGGCAAGCTATGCGGCCAAGCACACCGATGAACTGGACGGTCTGGTGCTGCTGGCGGCCTACTCCACCGCCGACCTGACCGACAGCGGCCTGCGAGTTTATTCCACTTACGGCAGCGAGGATGGTGTGCTGAACCGCGAAAAATACGAAGCCGACCGCACGAACCTCCCACAGGACACCACCGAAACTGTCATTGACGGCGGCTGTCATGCCGGGTTCGGCAGTTACGGTGCGCAGAAGGGCGATGGCACACCCACCATCTCTGCCGAGGAACAACAGCGGCAGACGGCGGACGCGCTGGCGGCATGGATGAATCTTCAATAAAAAGCAAACTATCCCGGCCATTTTCCTGCAAATCACAGGAGAATGGCCGGGACTTTCTTTCGTATTCCGTAAATCAGGAATCAATACAAATGGAACTTATGGCTGATCTGATGTGCAATTTCATCCGGCAGCGGGCGGAAACCGATGCAGGTCAGGGTCATGCCCTCTCCGTTTTCATCAAATTCTTCCGGTTCCAGCTCGGTGTGGCAGGCATCCCGGATAAGGAAGAAGTCTTTGTTTTCCACCAGTCCCAATTCCTCGGCAATTGTTTTTGCTTTCAGCAGTTGATTTCGATTCTTGGCCCCACATACGGTCTTGGTAAAAGAGCCATCGAACCATTCTTCATAGATTGCTTTCTCCAACATGATTTCTGCCCGATAGCCGATAATTTCTCCGTCTTTCTCGATGGGTTCCACGCCCTGTCCCATGCCGATGGGGTCGGTGAGGAACGCCAGCGAAGCGTGGCAGCACTGCGCCGCCAGCTTACCGGGAGACATCTGCAGATCTTTTCGTGCAATGATGAGTTGACGCATTTTTTTCTCCTTCTTACGACAGTTTGATCTTCAAATCTGCCAGCAGATTCACCGCTTCCGGCAGCGAAAATTTCGCATCCTTCAGGCGGCCGCCCAGAATGTCCACCCTATAACCGGCGGCATCCCGGAAATCCGCCTTGCGCAGGTTACACTGGTAGAATTCCGTTTCGTGAAGTTCCACGCCCTTGAAATTCGCCAGCTGCATCTCGCATTTGGCAAACATTGAGCCGACGATCTCGTTTCCGTCTGAAAAGTTGAAGCGGTTGAAGTTCATTTCGGTGAAGGTGTTATATTTCAGACTGCACCCTTTCAGCGTGTGAATGGGGTCTGGGAAGGCACCATTGGACATCAGCGGCGCCCACTCGATTTCATTCAGGCGGCAGTCCTCAAAATCCAGCGACTGCACCGAGGAATGGGTACTGCGCAGACCTGTGATCTCACACCGCACGAATTTGCACTCGTTCAGCGTGGTATGATCCAGTTCGCATTTGGTAAAAGAGCAATCCGCAAATACGCAATCGGTAAAGTCGCAATCCTCAAAAGCCTCCTCGGTGAACGACAGGTCAGCAAACCGTTCACCTTCACAATAACGCTCTGTCATAAAATTCTCCTGTCAGCGCAGTTCTTCCAGCAGAGCCGTGCAGCCTTCCAGCACATCCTGCCATGTAGCTTCAAAATCCCCGGTATACCACGGGTCGGCCACATCGCCGGGGCGGCGGGTATGATCCATCAGCAGAGACACTTTATGCTCCGGGTCGCCGCCCACAAAGCGCGCCATATTGCGCAGGTTGTTGTGATCCATGGCAATCAGATAATCGTAGGTTTCGTAATCCCGCCGGGTCATCTGTCGGGCGGTTTTACCCTCGCAGGAGATGCCGTGCTCGGCCAGCTTCCGCCGGGCGGGCGGATAGACCGGGTTGCCGATCTCCTCGGTGCTGGTGGCGGCGGATGCGATTTCAAACTGGTCGGAAAGCCCGGCTTTGTCCACCAGATCTTTCATCACAAACTCGGCCATCGGGCTGCGGCAAATGTTGCCGTGGCAGATAAAAAGCACTTTCGTCATGTCAAAATATTTCCTTATATCGTATCATTTTGAATTTTGCACACATGCGTGCAAAATTCAGTTCTGCTTCAAGAACTCCCGCAGCACATCCTCTGGGCGGGGTGTATGGTTCGGGTACTTTTCCCGCAGCGGTGCGGCGGCACCATCCATAATGTAGGGCACACCCACAATGTCCAGCATCGACACATCGTTATAATTGTCGCCAAAAGCCATCACATCGGCAAGGTCGATGTCCAGCGTCTTGCAGATGCTGCGCACACCGATGCCCTTGTTGGCAAAGGTGGTGTCGATCCAGTACGGCCCTGCCACAGCGCAGTTCGCCTCTTTCCATCGTGGGACAAACCGTTCCGTGTAAGATTCTACGCCTTCGTGCAGATACACCGATACTTTTGTGATCTCCTCCGGCACCTCGGAAGGGTCATGGATGATTTGATAATTGTTCCCGATGAACTGAATACGCTTGAGCATTCCCAGACCCCGCTCCATCAGGTATGCAGTATTCTGGCCGGAAAGCATCACTTCGCCCTGCCCGTCGCTGCGGGTCCACAGGTCGTTGGCGATTTCTTCGGCCAATGCACGCGGCATCGGATTCTTGGCGATGCACTGTTCGTCCTTATAGATCACGCCGCCGTTTTCGCAGAGAAACACACAGCAGTCCGCCACCGGTGCAAAGAGCTTGCGCAGGCTGGTATACTGCCAACCGGATGCCGGGCAAAACAGAATGCCGCGCCGATGCAGCTCCCGTATCTGCTCAAAGATCTCGTCTTCCAGTTCCTTTTTGCCGTATTGCAGCAGCGTACCGTCAATGTCGCTGCAAATCAGTTTGATTGACATTTTCCGTCCTCATTTTTCAAGATAATTTTAGGCAATTCCCCGGCATCCAGAACACGGACGCCTTCGTCCATCAGCATCTTGGCAAAAACGCCCTGTCCGGGAATCTTTGTCCCAGAAAACGTTCCGTCGTAGATTTCCTTCACGCCGCAGCTGGGACTGCGGGATTGCAGGATGGCAAGCTCCACCCCATTTTCTTTTGCGATGGCAAGGGCCTTGGCTGCGCCCGCTCGGAACTCCCGGTCCACATTGATGCCCTCTTTGTTCGTGACAACGCCCTGCACGATTTCCGCTGGGCACCGCGGTGTGGGCAGGCCGCCCAAAACCTCCGGGCAGACCGGAACCACCTGATGCCCCCGCGCAAAATCACAGACCGCCTGATTGTAATTGTTTCCGCCGCTGTATTTGCAGTTTTCGCCCAGCAGGCAGGCGCTGACCAGAATCTTCATTGTTGCGCGCTCCGTTTTTCAGATACTGAATCTTTTCCCTATTCTACCACGCTTTTGGGCATTGAAAAAGAGGATTTTGCTTTTTCTATCCCCATACCGGGAGGTCCGCCGTAATCTTTTCTAATTCCTGTGCAAGAAATGTCAGTCTTTCCCTCAGATGGTTGTTATGCGGTGCATCTCCGTTCAGCAGATAGTCCGTTCTGACATTCAGGCAGGACGAAAGATCCTGCAGCAACTCAATCGAGCAGCAGCGGCTTCCCGTTTCAACTTTTGCAAGATGGTTCGCACTAACGTTCAGCATTATACTCAACTGTTCCTGTGTAATCCCCTTCTTTTTCCGCAAATCGCGGATACGTCCGCCGAATTCTTTTGCATCAAATCGCATTGTTCGATCCTTTCCTTTACGCCGAAAACACAAACAGGCCGAGACTCCTTTTTTCGAGTCCCGGCCTGTTTTCAGCTTGAAAATGCACAACGACCGCGTCTCGATGGAGCTGCTCTTGTGAGCAGCTCACGGAGTATTATCAGCCTTTAATGCATTTCAGGCAATTTTCCCTCTTGCGCAACTGAAACCTGCGCCATGGCGATATTATAGCAAGAACTTTCATTGCTGTAAAGCGCTAAAACATACTGTTTTTGCGGCAAAACCGCTCATTTTTCTGCGATTTACTTTGACGGCTGCAATTTTTTCTTGAGGTCATCCAGCATCTTGCAAACCAATGTACTGTTTTCAGAACAACCTTTCAGCAGGAAATCACTGTAACTGAATCACGCAAAGCGTTTTGGGGCTCACTTGCAATAAATCTCAATGGCTTTCTGCGCAAATTCTGCGGCACCGGCACCGCCAGCAGCATTGATGTTTTCCGTAAATGCTCCGCCTGCCCCATACATCTGCCCCAGCTGATTCAAGATCACCTTGGAACAGTTGTAGTAGTGCTCTGTGATAAACTCCTGCAGCTTCTTCACCTGTGCCTGCACTTCAGAGTCCGCCGGGTTTTTGCTCTGCATCCCGCCGAATGCCGCCACGATGTCCATCAGTTGACTGCTCATGTCCTTGACCTCTTTCTCGGTCTTGTGGGCAGTTTTTTCCTCAAACTCTTTGTATTCCGGCGTTTCACCCCATTCCTTTTTGGCCTGCTCGGTATACTTCTTGATCTTCTGCGTATCAAATGCGGTAAAGTCCATAACCTTTCCTCCTGTGGTTCGAATTTTCTGCGCAAGGCCGATCAGATCTTCAAGATGCTGCTTTTTCAATGTCAGAAGTGTGATCTGCTGTTCCAGTGCTTTCTGCCGGTCAAAAGCAGGATTCTCCACGATTTTCTGGATGTCCTTCAGCGGAAATTCCAGTTCCCGGAACAATAAGATCTGCTGCAAACGTTCCAGCGCGGCATCGTCATACAGCCGATAGCCCGCTTCGGTACGGCCCACCGGGCGCAGCAGCCCAATTTTATCGTAATATTGCAGGGTCCGGATGCTCACTCCGGTCCGCTTGCTCACTTCGTTCACTGTCATCATCTTGCTGTCCTCCCTTGCGACAGCCACAGTATACGCTATGACGCTGCGTCAGGGTCAAGAGGTTTTCTGAAATTTTTTTCAGCCTTCCCGCTGCTCCACGATTTCCAAGCTGTCACGCCCCACACGGCAGAGCAGAAACAGCACCCGCACACCTGCGGCCTTTGCTTCGGCCAGTGCCGTACCAAACTCCGGCTGTGTGCTGACATTTGGCCGCACCTCGGTGATGCCTTCCATCTGAATCACGAAAGCCACTGCGCACCGATACCCTGCCTGCTGTGCCTGCGCCAGCTCGTGCAGGTGCTTCACGCCGCGCTCGGTGGGTGCATCCGGGAAGTAGCCGATACCGTCCACTTCCAGTGTGCAGCCCTTGACTTCCATCAGATACTTTTGCTCGCCCTTTTCCATATAAAAGTCGATGCGGGACTTCCCATAGGTAAATTCCGGCTTGATATAGTCGTAGCCCTGTTTTGCAAGCCACTTCCCTACCACCTTATTGGGTGCCTGACTGTCCATATTGACCCAGCCAAGACCTTGCTTGTGTACCGCCACAAGGTCGTATTTTGTTTTGCGTTTCGGGTTGTCTGACACTTCCAGCCGAACCGCCGTACCGGGCAGCAGCAGTTCCCTGCACCGCCCGGTGTTCTTGACATGGACGGTTTCCACTGCTCCATTCACTTCCACATGGGCAATAAAGCGGTTGGGACGGTCAACAAAAATGCCGTCTGCGATTTCTCTGTATTTCACTCTTTACTCCATTTTCAGTACAGGATTCGGGAGCCATGCCCATCCTGTTTACCAAGATACAGTTCCACGACCATCCTGCCGCTTTCACTGTTGCAGAGTTCTTCCTTGCAGTAGCCGCAGAGTTTTCCTTCCGCTTCCGATACGTAGCGGTGCAGCGATTCCTGCAGGTCTTTCGGGATGTTGCTCCATGGAATGACATAGCTCATGCCCGTATCCCCCACATCCACGATGCAGGCTCGTTCACTGTCCTCATCGGATAAAATCAGGTTCACCAGAAACACATCCGCAAACGGTGCCCCCTGATACTCTGCCTTTTGCCGTCTGCGCTCCGTCCGAAGCTCATCCAGCGCTTGATTCAGGTCATTCTCAGGCAGTGTGGATTTATACAGCAGGATATGCAGTTTCTGCTGCCGCTCCGCTTCCAATTGCTGTGCAGACTTTTGATGTACTTCTTTGGCTTCTGACTGTTGCGCAGTATGCTCCTGCTTGGGCTCTGGCTTAGGCTTTGACCATTCGCTGTGCTTTCCTGCATCAGCCTCTGATGCACTATGCCCTGCCGCTGTCGGCACCGACACGCTTTTGGCACCGCTTTGTGCTGCCGATGCTTTCTTCTCCGCAGAAGAAGGGCCGGTTTTCTTTGGTTTCACCGACCGCGTTGCACCTGTGCTCGTGCTTTTTGCCTCCGGCCTTGGTGTTTTCACCGCAGGAACAGCATTTTTAACATTTTCCGGTCGAACCCGTGTCTGCGTCTGCCAGAAATCGCTGCCTGTGCGCTGATAATAGGACTTTTCCGCTCGTTTCCGGCTGCTGCGCACACCATCACAGATCCACGAAAAAATCAGGTAGCGCTCCAGTGTGTTCCAAAAGCTGCTGCGCCGATGGCAGGGTTTATGCCGTCCACGGGACGCATACACAATCACTGACAAGCATCCGAAGAACAGAAATCCTGCCGCAAAACCGATCCCTGTAAACAGCTTTTTGAAAAAGCCCATCTCTCACACCTCTTCCGGTTACAGCCTTGCCTGATACACCCGCTCCGTCCGGGCATCGAAGCAGCAGAAAATCACCTGCATTGCGTAATCCGCGTGATCTTCCAGCCACTGTGCCACTGTTTTGACTGCAATCTCCGTGGCATCTTCCAGCGGGTAGCCATACACGCCGGTCGAAATTGCCGGGAACGCAATGCTATGGACATCATGCTCTTTGGCAAGGTTCAGCGAATTGCGGTAGCAGTCCGCCAGCTGCGCGGCATCCTCTGCTGTGCCGGAATAAATCGGGCCTACCATATGAATGATATACTTTGCTCTCAACCGGTAGCCCTTAGTGATTTTTGCTTCGCCGGTGCGGCAGCCGTGCAGCGTGCGGCACTCCGCCAACAGTTCCGGCCCTGCTGCCCGGTGGATGGCACCATCCACACCGCCGCCACCCAGCAGACTGCGATTGGCCGCATTCACGATGCCGTCACAGTCCAGTTTGGTAATATCACCCTGCACCACTTGAATCTGATTTTTGACTTTTTCGGAAATCATATGCGATAAACCCTCTACTTCTCAAAATTCCATATATCAACATCAACCACTGACTGTTCAATTTCTCTGTTCTTCTTTTGAGAGCATTCTCTGCAACTTGCTTCGTCATCTTCGCGATCATGTTGATAATACACTAATTCACTTTCCGGTTTGCACTTATGACATCTTACGCAGGTATGCCAACGCTCTTCTGTCAATCCTACTACATTTCTTCTCTGGTCAACCGATTCTGTTTTTTCATTTAGCTTCTTTTGAACGTCTTTCTGCCGTTCTTTTATTTTTTCATATTCAAGCTGATGTTCTTGTAATTTTCGCTCTAGCCATTCATCTTTCAGTCGCTCCAGTTTATTATTTTTGATCCACTCTGTTCGGAAGTCGAGTTTTTCAATTTTCTTCATGAGCTGTTCGCTATGTAGCTCATAGAAGTTTACATTTTTGTCGATATAGATTGCAAGTGTTGGTAACTGATTATATGGCCGAGGGGCCTGTTGTTCTTTACAAATTGTTGCCGGAGGAACAACGATAACCGCAAGTTTTCTCTGTTTTTCTTTTGCAGTCAATAGAAGTGCTTCAGGAAGTTCTTTTTTACAGACAACCTCACATCCTTCCACTTCAAACGGGTGGGATTCTAATATGATTTCTGCTTTATCTAATTGAACCGTCGAGAAATTAGTATATGCCCGAATTGTACTTAACCATGCTCGTTGGTCTGCCGCAAGTCCACTAAAATTCGCATAAACAGATGGCGGACAAAATGTCCCGCTTAACTCTATGCTCTGCTCAAAAAACTTATAAAGAGCTGTCATAAAGGCAATCGTTTCATTACACGGCTTTCCAAGATGCGCAAAATGTGGTTGTCGAATCGTCCCATTGTTTTTTGCCTGAAAATCTCCTTTGCAAAGTGGGCAAATGCAACCACATTTTTTTCCATTTTCCTTCGGGGAGATATCTAAAATCAGTATAAGTTTTCCGTTTTTTTCTCCAAAAGGGTTCTTCAGTGATGACATAGCATTACTCCTCACTTTTTGAGCAGTTCCAGCGCCTTGTCCATAGGCACGCAGTCAGCATAGCGGTTCGGCCAGAGGAACTCATTATAATAGCGGTAGCTCTGCTCCCCCGTCATGTACTCGTTGTCCTGCGTGGAATTTGCATAGGCAGGAACGATCATGTGCAGGCCATGCTCAAAGCCCGTCTCCACCGTTGCATTGATGCAGAAGTCGGTCATGATGCCGCAGACCATCACATCTTTTTCACCCTTTTCCGTCAGATATTCCAGCAGACCGCTTTCTTTTTTGAACGCACTGCATACGGTTTTGACGAACCGTTTTTCAGTCAGCAGCGGTGCAAACCCGGAATAGACCTCAAATTCATCGTCTCCGATGGAAAAGCCTGTACCGGGCCCATCGTCATGCTGGACATAGACGACCTCTATTCCCTGTTCGCGGGCAGTCCGGATCAGTTTCCTGATGTTGCTGACAAACTTTTCAAACGCATACAGGCGTTCATCCACGATACCTTTCTGTGTATCCACAACCAGTAAAACCATGTGTAAGCCCTCCTGTGTATCTTTGGTTTCATCCTACCATAGACCGTTGCTTTCTACAAGCGGATTCAAAAAATCCCCACAGGGAAAACCTGTGTTTCACCTGCAGGGATTGATTCAGCCACCCAAGACGATCAGGATCAGCACCACGACCACTGCAATAGCGATCAGGCAGCCGCACCCGCTGCCGTCCCCGCCGCCACCGCCATTGTTGTTGTGGTTTCCGCCACCACCACCGTCGCCGCCAGACGAACCGCCGAAGTTGCGGTTGAACGCCGTCATGTACTGGGCATAGCCCGTATCACCTTTGCCGAAGTAACCATAATCACCGTTTGACATTGTTTTGTCCTCCTCAGAAATATATTTTTTCCCTTCTGAGGTTCATTTTATCGAAAGTGATGTCCAACAAGCATCTCTTTCAAAGCATTTTATGCAAAAATCTTTGAAAGCCATGGAAATAACGATTTCTTAAAAGTGATACCAAAGAACTTCTGCGCCTCCTCCAGATTCATCATCAGGCAGTCTCTGGACTTACGTACTTCCAATGTCTCTGGCAATTCTTTCAAAATTCTGTCGGCCTCATATGTCGCACCCGCATTATAGCAGAGTTCATTTGTTCGGGGATAAATTTCAAATGAATCCTTGCTGGTTTTCCATGCATTTTGAATTGTTTTTATTGCGTAGCTTCCCGTTACTTTCTCGCTGAAATAATCCTCAAGACTCAAAACTCGAATATATTCTGGCAGCGTTTCCGGCCCATACTCTTTGAAAATATTCATAAGGACCTGTGACGATGCTTTCAGAATATCAGGCGCTTCATCCTGTTCATCATCTTTCATCAATTCCAGCAATTCCGGAACAATTTCAAGCATCTGTCGCAGATATTCCCGATAAAGTGCCGTCCCAACCTCCCGCTGAACCGTACGCACAATATTGCTGCTCATCACTTCTGTGTTGGTCAGTCCTGCCTGAACACGACAGATCACTGTCCGGCGAATCACTTCCGGTGCAACAGCTTTGACATCTTCATTTGCACTGATCACAACAGCCGGATAGTTTACCAAATGCTCTGCAATCCCAAAATCATCATTCTTGATTGTTTCGATCGCATGTTGACTGAATCTTGTATTTGTCAGATCGTCCACAATAATCGGTGCTCCATGCACCGTTTGTTTAAGGCTATCAATGCTTGATCGCGTAAAATCCGGTGCAGAAATCTTTGTCTTTTGGCCGATCATCATTTTTAGAAGCGTTTCCAGAAAACTTGTTTTTTCCTGCTTTGTCCATAAACAAGCCCGAACACCGGATAAGGTAATGTGTTCTGATTATATCGAACTGCCATATCCCTCATACAGGCCATAAATGGAGAGCAGAAGAACCAGTTTGCAAATTCATAGTATCGGAACTGCATTCCAACATGATCTCCATGGAATTTTTCATATCCATCCATATAACGCAGAAACAATTCCACATCTTTCTCAACTTCGGCCTTCGGAGGGTTCAAATCGAGTTTTTGTTCATTTAACGTCACGTACTTTTCATCCGGCTCAACATCAAGCTGCGGGTACTCACTGCGTTGTTCTTTTTCCAATGTTTTTGCCCCAACCACATGCTTTCGGATGATTTTGATTTTATCTGGCGACAGCAGAATTTTTCCTTTTTTATCCGGTTTCGGGACGCATGGTTTGAATTTTGCTGCAAGTCCCTTTACATCAAGTGCAAAGCGCACTTCCTCTTTCTGATTTTCTGAGACAGGCTGAATCACAACAGCCTTTTTTACTCGAACCGTCTTTGCAATCGGAAGTTCTTTCAGATTTTCACCGTCATCGGCACACAAAAGCGAATCTTTTCCAATTTCGTCCGTGCTTTTTTCTTTTAACGTCTGGTAACACTCCATATACCAGTCAAATGCTTCATCTCCATCCATATAGCAGATATTCTCGCGCTGCCTTCCTTCAAATGCGGCTGCTGATATATTTGCCGAACCCATTATCACGCGTTTTCTACCATTCTTGGCTGAAAGCAAATAGATCTTTTCATGAGAAAGAATATCCCTTGCAACGAAAAGATGCAACGTTCCATTTTCCACACGCTCGGCAAGCTTTTTACCGACAGCTATGGCGTGGTGCATAACCAACCGGTTTTGGTTTCTCTTAACACCAAATATTCGCCGATCCTTATATCTCCAGAGCAAAGATTCGAGGTTGTTGGAAAAGTTTTGAACTAAAAAGATGGGAGGAGTTTTCGTGGATACGATCAAGCGTGTTCAGGATTTGATGCAAGCGCGTGATATGAATCTGTGTGTGTTGGCAAAGAAATGCGGAATATCGTACTCCACAATCCAAACCACTGCTCGTCGGGGAGGCCAGTTGAGCGTAGAGACGATTGAAAGAATCTGTCAGAGTTTAGGAATTACATTAAAAGACTTCTTCGATTCCTCTTACTTGTAAATATGACAGCAAAAAAACTCCCCGACATCCTTCTTGGAAGGAATGCCGGGGAGGCGTTCAATGTTTTATGGGCTCAGTTGTCCGGTATCAGCCGCTGACGAAGTACTTATCAGTGCAGCTCCGGCCAGTAAGCCTTGTTGGCAACGATCATATCGTCCAAGATCTTCTTGGCGACCAGCAGGCTGGGCACGGTCTTGGACAGAGTAAAGGCCATCAGTGCCTTCTCGTAGGAGTGCTCCACAGCGGCATCCACGATCAGCTTCTCCACAGCCTCCTGCTGCTCGATCAGACCCTTGTAGAAGGTGGGAATCTCGCCCACACGCACGGGTTCCGGGCCGCGATCGGTGATGTAAGCGGGAACCTCCACCATGGCGTCGGAGGGCAGGTTCTCCACAGCACCGTTGTTTTCCACCATGACCAGATAGCGCTTGCGCAGGTCGAAGGCAAGGCTCATGGCAACGTCCACGATGAACTCGCCGTGCACACCGCCGAAGAACTTGGTCAGGTCTACGTCCTTGCCGGCACGATAATCCGCCACAGCATCAAAGATGCGCTTCTCGCGGCCTTCCATGACCTCGTTGGCGCGGGTGTGGTTGGGATCGCTGCTCTTTACAACTTCATCGCCCAGCAGGTAGTACTGCATATAGGTGTTGGGCAGATAGTCATGGAAAGCAGAGCAGATGTTCTTGGCGTTTGCGTAGGTGTGCAGCCAGGACGGATCGCTGTGCAGCACATCGCTCTTGGCGTTCTGGGGCATATAGCCGTGCTCTGCCACATAGCTCTTGAGCTTTTCGGTCACATCCTCGCCGTTCAGGCGCACCTTGGTGAACCAGCCGAAGTGGTTCAGACCAAAGTAGTCCACTTCCAGATCATGACGGTCGCACTCCAGAATCTCGGCCATGTTGCGCTCGATGGCAACCGGCATATCGCAGATGTTCAGGATACGAGCCTTCGGGCGCAGACGGAAGGTTGCCTTTGCCACGATGGCAGCGGGGTTGGAGTAGTTGACGATCCAGTAGGTGGGCTTTGCGTACTTTTCGCAGTAATCGATCAGCTCCACCATGGGGTAGATGGTACGCAGGCCGTAAGCCAGACCGCCGGGGCCGCAGGTCTCCTGACCAACAACGCCGTACTTCAGCGGGATTTTCTCGTCCTGCTCACGCATGGCGTACAGACCAACACGCATCTGAGCAAAGATGAAGTCAGCATCGGTCATGGCAACTTCCGGGTCGGTGGTCAGGGTCAGTTTCAGCTCCGGGTCAAACATCTCCACCACATGGCGGACGATGACCCCCACAGCCTCCTGACGCTCGGCGTTGTTATCGTAGAGCACCAGCTCATTCAGCTTGAAGCGATCCTTCTGCACCAGCAGGCTCTTGACGATGCCGGGGGTATAAGTGCTGCCGCCGCCGGCGATGACCAGTTTAAACGTTTTCATGGGGTAAACCTCCTAATGATAGTGTTTTTGTATGATGAATAAAAGCGGATATCTTATTCTGCGCGGCCAAGGTGGCTGTCCACGATGGCACGCATCTTCCCCACTTTGGGGCCGTAAATGATCTGGATGTTGTTGCCTTTTACCACAAGACCTGCGGAGCCGGTGGGCTTGAACCACTCCTTGTCCTTGACCAGAGCGGCATCCTTGACCTGCACCCGCAGACGGGTCATGCAGTTATCGGTGTTCAGGATGTTCTCTGCACCGCCCAGTCCTTCCACGATATGGGCTGCGGTCTGTGCATCGTCTGCGCTGGCAGCAGTCTTTTTGGCTGCGCCGCTGCGAATCTGCTGCTTGACGGCAGCGGCGTTTGCGGCAAGGTCGGTGACTTCTTCGCCTTCCTCACGACCGGGGGTCTTGAGGTTCATCTTCACAATGAGGAAGCGGAAAACGAGGCACATTACCACGATCTCCACCAGACCCACCAGCACATACAGCGGCCAGTGGGTGCGGCCAATGCCTGCAGGCAGGTTCAACACCAGAAAATCAATGATGCCGTTGGTGGCGCAGACCCGGATGCCCACAAGGTAAACGATCATCTGGAACAGACCGTCCAGAACCGAGTACACCAGCCACAGCGCGGGAGCTGCAAACAGGAAGGTGAATTCCAGCGGCTCGGTCACGCCCACCAGACAGGCGGTAAGGGTAGCCGGGATGATCTGTGCCTTGGTGGCGGCCTTCTTCTCCTTTTTGGCGGTGGAGATAAAAGCCATTGCCACGCCGATCACGCCGAAGGTCTTCATCAGACCGTAGGTCAGAAAACGTGCGGAATCCCGCATCATTGCCACGCTGGGGTCACTGAGCAGGGCAAGGAACACAGGCTTTGCGCCAACGATCTGCTCACCGCCGATGATCATGCTGTCGCCCAGTGCGGAGTAGAGGAAGGGCGACCAGACCAGATGATGCAGACCCGTGGGGATCAGCACGCGGTTCAAGAAGCCGTACAGGAACACGCCGAACGCGCCTGCACTTGCCATGACACCGGTCAGGGCGTTGATACCCGCCGCAGCCACAGGCCAGACGTAGCTGGCAACCACCGCCATGACCAGAACGATGGGCAGCAGCACCACAAAGACGAACTTGCTGTTGCCGTACATGGCCATGGCACCTTCAAACTCGGTGTCGATGAAGCGGTTGTGGACCAGCGCCACCACCACGCCAAGGATCATGCCCAGAAATACGCCCATGTCGGTAACGTGATAGCCGAGGCAGATGGTCTGACCGGTGCCGTACAAAGCGCTTGCCGTATCACCGGCGATGGTCAGTCCTGCCACATCCAGCCAGCGGGAATTGGCTGCCAGCCAGACCAGATAGCTGATCAGTGCCAGAAATGCCGCATCTGCCTTGCGCTTTTTGGCAAGGCTCATTGCGATACCCACGCAGAACAGGATACCCAGATTGCCAATGACTGCACCAACGCCGCCATTGATGAATTTGCCGAGGGTCCAGACAACACCGCCCTCTGTCACCAGTGCCGTGTTGCTCATGACCGAAGAAATCGCCTGCAGCATACCCGCAATGGGCAGGAACAGAACGGGGCCCATCAAAGCTTTGGAAAAGCTCTGCATCGCATCCATAACTTTTTGTTTCATTGGTGTTCTCCTAACGTTCCATGAATCTCTCTTTTCAAATTGTCTCTTCGTTTCGGGGGTGCACCTTACCGTTTCGATGGCTTGATTATATCACTCTGCACAAAAAAATCTACCGAATTGGACTTTTTTCGAACTTGTTCACAAAAGCTGAAACATGTTTCACTTTCATGTTGGATACATCGAAATGTTTATTGACAAAACACGCGATTCAGCGTATACTTTATGAAAACAAGCCGTTCTTTGATTCAAAAATCGGAGCAAAATATGAAACACGACCTTTACAAACTGGCAGATCAGCACCATCTGAATGCCAACGAGCAGCAGCTTTTGCAGGCGGTGTTGGAAACCGCAAAAAACGGCGGTCAGTGCAGCGTGCGAGAGTTTGCAACGCAGAATTATACCTCCCCGGCGGCCGTGATTCGGCTGAGCAAAAAGATGGGCTATACCGGCTACACCGATATGATCTACCGCATCGGTTTTCTGATCCAGAACGAGATCGATAACAAAAACCATGCCTCCGACATTACCGCCTTTATCGGGGATATCCCCGAAGAAAAAATGCACAGCTTTGTGGAGCTGTTCCACAAAAACCGGCAAAAGCCCATTCTTGTGACCGGCACCGGGTTCTGTGCCCCTTTGCAGGAATTTATGGTGCGGAAGCTGCTGGTTCTGGGCTACTGCGCCATCGGCTCCAACAGCTATGAGGTCTACGAAAGCGGTGCACTGAATGCTGGGCTGGTCATTGCCATCAGCAAGAGTGGAAAGACTGGCACCATCCTGAAGCCGGTACAGGATTCCTTTGCACAGCACCGGAGCATCATTGCCTTTGTGGGTGCCGACAATTCTCCCATCGCCCGCTGTGCAGACCCTGCCTTTGTGCTGCTGGACGACAAGATGCTGGACGACCGGAACCTTACCGCCAACTATTTCTATGCGCGCGTGCTTATCACCTTTGAATACCTCATGGATCTTGTTCTGGAGAAGGACGAACATCCGAACGGAAAAGAAGGGCAACGAGCGGTTTTCACGCCTGAGAATACGGTCTCTCCTTTCCAATGCCATCAGAAAAGCCGCCCCGGCTAAACCCGGAGCGGCTTTTCTGATGCAGATATAATTAGAAGAGAAGGAAAACGTTGTAATCAGATGCCAGCGGCAGCGTTCTGACCGGCAAGGCGGCCGAAGGTGGCGCTGCGGCCTGCGGCGGCACCTGCCATCAGGCTGGGATAGCTGCCGGAGAAGTAGTTGCCGCTCATGTCACCAATGACATACAGACCGGGAATGGCCTTGAAGTCCTGGTCAATGGCGTGCATATTGTCGTCGATCTGGATGCCGTCCATGGTGCAGATCAGGTAGCCGCCCGCCTGACGGACGCCGTAGAAGGGTGCCTCGCTCAGGGCGGAGAGGCGGTAGCTCTCCTTGCCGTAGTCCTCATCCTCGCCCTTGGCGGCCAGCTCATTGTAATGGTCCACCGTAGCGGTAAAGGTCTCCTTCGGCAGACCCAGCTTGTCGGCCAGCTCCTCGATGGTGTCGGCCTCCACGATGTAGCCCTGATCCTGCAGGTCGGTGTTCATTGCCTGCACATAGTCCATGGGGAACACCGGGTTGGTGCCGTTGACATGGGGGTACAGACGGCTGCAGCCGTGGGTGGCAAACTTCTCGCAGTCCTCGGCATACTTGCTGTCCCAGATGGTGCAGTAGGTGTGGTAGGGCTGGCTGGCGGCAGCGTGCAGCACCAAATCGTAGGGCATATACTCGTTCATGAAACGTTCACCCTTCAGGTTCACCTTCAAGAACGGCTGGCTGCCCATCCAGAAGAGGGCACCGTCGCTGGCCTTGCCGTACTCGCCGGTCTGGTCCGGCTTGATGGCACCACGGTCGAAGATCATGGAGGTGTGGGTGGTGTCCATGATGGCACCAGCCCACAGGCACGCCTTGATGCCGTCGCCCTTTGCGCCGGGCTTGGAGTAGTTGACGCAGGTCTGCTCCACGCTCTGGGGCTGCAGGGCGTTCATCATGACGTCGTTTCCGCTGTAGCCGCCGCAGGCGAGGATCACGCCCTTGGATGCGTTGTAGCGCACATATTCATCGTTGGCATTCTTGGCAATCAGGCCGGTGACGCGGTCGCCGTCCTTTTCCAGCTTGACCATGGTGATCTCATACTGAACTTCCAGACCGTCTGCCTCAGCGTGCTTCAGCACGGCATCCATGGTCAGCTGCTCGCTGTATTCCTCGCCATACTGGGTGCTGTGGCCGACATCCAGAACCTCGTAATTGTCGCCCTCGTGCTTTTCGTCGATCTCGTGGCGGAAGTCGATACCGCTTTCGGCCAGAACATCCGTGAACCAGTCCATGGTCTCGCCGCTCTTATCGGCCCAGACCTGTGCCAGACTGCGGCGGGTGTAGCCCTGACTCCAGTTGCACAGGTAGCGCACGGCGTCCTTCTTGCTCACGTCGTCGCCGTCCTCCTGCTGCTGCTTGGAGCCGCAGGCTGCCAGCGTATCCCGGATGCCGCTGGCCATATCGTGACCAAACTTCTCGATGAGGATGGTCTTGGCACCAGCCTCGGCGGCAGCGGCGGCGGCAAAGCTACCGGACGAACCGGCACCCACCACCAGAACCTCGCAGTCCACGGTCTGCTTGATATCGCTCTCGGCGATCTCCGGTGCCTCACCCAGCCAGTCGGCGGTAGAGGAGGTTTCCTCGGTGGACTGCTGTGCAGGGTTAATGGCACCGCCGCTGGCCTGCTGGATGCAGTCTGCCACAGCGTTCTGCACGGCCTTGCTGGTGACGGTTGCACCGGTCACGCCGTCGATCTGGCTGGTCTGGGCATTCATGATCTGCTCAATGAGCTTGTCCTTGGCTGCAACGCCGATGCTCTCGGTCTCGCCGGAGAGGTCCAGCTCCACCTTGGTGATGGTGTTGGCATCAAAGGTGACAGTGGCGGTGATCTCGCTCATGCCCTTGGCAGTAGCGGTGTAGGTGCCGGGGGTGTAGATACCGGTTGCACTGGAAACGCCGGAGGCGCTGCTGGCTGCATTGCAGGCAGCCAGACCGGCAGCGGTGACACCGCTCATGGCAGCTGCTGCTGCGATCTTCAGAAATCCTTTACGGGAGATCTTTTCCATAATAATTCCTTCCTTTTCTTGCTATATCCTTCGCATCGACAAAAATCTATTGCCGTTCTTGTTAAAAGTATCACATTTACAAACAAAGAAAAAGAAGATATAATATCCTTATAAGTATCAAGTAAAACTTGCGTTTTGAAAAAAGGAGCACATCATGACCATCCAGCAGCTGCGCTATTTTCTGGCACTGTGCGAAGATTTGAATTACACCCACACCGCCGGGCGGATGTATCTGTCCCGGCAGGCCTTGCGGCTGAGCATTGCCGCACTGGAAGAAGAGCTTTGCGGCAAACTGTTTGTCAACAACCGCAATCATCTGGCTCTTACTGAAAAGGGTGAGCGGTTCCGGGCACAGGCTACGCCGGTGGTGCAGCAGTTCGATGCCCTGTGCCAGCAGGCTTATCAGGACATTCAGTCTGCACCGCTGCGGCTGGGCATCAGCGTGGCACTGGTTCCGGACTATCTGCCCAATCTGGGGGAGGTGCTGGAAGCATTCCGGCAGCAGTACCCCGGCATCCCCTTGGAGCTTGCTTCCCTGTCCAACGATGAAGTGCCGGTGCAGCTGCAAAACGGCGCACTGGATGCCGGGCTGGTGATGGACCTGGGCGGCTGTGCTGCGGGGCTTGCACGCACTGCCCTCTCCCAGCATACCACCGCCGTCATGGTCTGCCGCAGCAGCCCCTTTTGGGAGCGGACGCATATTACACCGGCAGAGCTGGACGGGCAGACCCTTCTGGTTCCCGGCTTTGCCCCGGATGCCCTCGCACCGCTGTGGCAGGCACTGCGGGAGAGCAGTGCACACCCACAGCTGGAGCTGGTCGAGCAATTTTATCAGGTACTCTACCGCACGCAGGAGCAGAATTGTGTATCTCTGAACCGTTTTGAGGAAGCCTCCCACAACCAGATGTCCAACGTCCGGGATGTGGTATTAGACGGTCTGCCGCCTATTTGTGCCGGATTCCTCCGTCCCCAAAAACAACACAACGCCTGTGCGGAGCTATTATGCCGCTTTTTGCAGGAGAGGTTGAAGTTTTAAAAAAGAGTGACAGCATTTCGCTTTGAACACTGCCACTCTTTTTTGTATTATGAATAACATCAAAACGACCACGTTTTTCTTATCATCCTTCATCAGCGCGAGCGATGGTTGATTATTTTATCAGCTTAATCCAGAGAGTGACCGCATTACAAGATCAATGTCCTGATTTTCCAGTTCCTGAATGATGTGCAGGTAGGTTTTCTGCGTGGTTGTCATGCTGGAATGCCCCAGCCGCCTTGCCACGCTTGCAATAGATACACCTGCAAACAGAAGCACCGAAGCGTGGGTATGCCGCAGACCATGTACCGAGATGACCGGGATCTTGGTCCGGTTGCAGTGCCGTTCCAGAACATCGTTGACGGTGGAATTGTAGGCGTGTTCCTTGAACACGAAAATCGGCTTATCTTCAGGAACGTCCTTTACCAGTGCTGCGAACTGGATCACCGTCTGCCAGTCGATCTGAATTTTGCGGACAGACGATTTATTTTTTGTCGGCAGAAATCCGCCGTTCCCCTTATAATCCCATGTTTTATTGATGGAAAGCATCTGCCGTCTTTCCCAGCTGTACCCATGCGGGTTCATGGTCCATGTTCTCAATGGTCTTTGCGGTCTTGAAATCAATCGTGGTATTCATAGTCGTTTCATCACCCCCTGTTCGATAAATCATGATTGGTTTGGTTCTGGTAATAAAGCTGCATGGTCGTGGGTGCATTGTAGAGTGCAGCCAGCAGATACTGCTTCATATTCCGTACCGGTGCGGTACTTTCCGCAAGACACTTCAGCACAAAGCGGATATGGTCTGCATTCAGCTTCATGAATCGGCTGCGCACGACCTCCGCAGGCTTGTCGTCCCCTGCCACCCGCAGCAGCTTGCGTTTGGTGGAACAGGTGTCCACAAGCAAGTCCACGATCTGGTAGATGGTGTCCTCATCGTCCGGGCAGAGCCGGAGTAGAAGGTCAACCTCCAAAGACCGAGAAAAATATTCTTCCAGTCGTGTGCGCTCATCCGCGTCGTCCCCTTCCTCGGAAAGGAAAGGGTCAGGTTCACTCCCCTCGGTTTTATTCCACTCAGTCTTATTTCTTCGTTGTTTTGCCGCATCCTGTTCCCCGGAATCAGCGTTCCCAGAATCGTTCTTTCCACGATTGCGGCATCGTGGGTCCGCAAAGTTTTTGACGTAAATCAGATTGGGTTTTCCAAGCCCGCGCCGTTTGCGCTCAATCAGACCAAACTTTTCCAATTCCCGGAACAGTTTGGTTGCCTTGTTGTCTGCGCAGCCCAGTGCATCCATCACTTCCTGCACAGGAAAAATGATATACACCCTTCCCTGCTCATCCAGCCATCCGTTTTTCACCGACAGCCCCATGCGGTCCAGCAGGATGCCGTACAGCGTCTTTGCATCGGTGGACAAGTCAACTAGAGTGGGAAATCATTGCTCGCTTTGCATCCATTGAAAAACGTACATATTTAAAAGCATGTTGTGCTACCAAAAGTAACGGGCAAAGATGAGATATTTTCAGTTTTGCTTGGCATTTTGTCTTTTTTTCAGATCTCAGCGTATAAAAAAAGCGGACAACCGTTTTGGGGTTATCCGCAGAAGGATGTATTGTTTTCGTCACTCGATAAATGGGAATTTAATGAACTAACCTCTTTACTCTTTCAACATAATCATCTGCATGATTTATGCTAATATCTCCGTGATAATATCCTTGTAATACTTCAAGTTCACTATTTGGTATTAAATGAACAATTTTAGTTGCTGATTTTTTCATAATAGGTCTTTCTTTACTTCCAACTAATACGAGGGTCTTTGCTTTAGTATGCGATAAAGTGTTTTTTACTTCATAATTAGAATTTGACTTCATAAAAGCAATTAAATTATCTTTTGTAATTTTACAAGTATCTTCATAATATAGAGCAAACAAGCTTTTTTTAAGTTTCAAACTTTTAAATTGTAGTTTTGAAAACCACTTTTTACTTATCAAACAATATGATAAATTAAATATTGGCTCTATCATTTTATAGGTAAAGTCCATTGGCATCACCAAAGCGCTTTCAACAATAGCACATTCACATATATCAGGATTTTTAGATAATATTTCTAATAAAATTTGTCCGCCTAATGATAGTCCTCCAATTAGTTTTACTTTTCCATTATAATTTTTATTTATAAAATTTATTATTTCTAGAGCATTGCTTTCAATAGAAGTAAAATTTGTATCACTTCCTGAATGTCCATCTAATATAGGAATAACTATGTGAAATTCATTTTCAAGCAAGGATATTTCATCTATATAATTCCACCAAGAAAGACCTCCACCGTGTAATAAAATTATAATATCATTATTCTTTGATCCATATTCTTTATATTCCATCTTACACCTCTAAATTCCGAGTTATCCCCCTCAATATACCACACTTTTCCCCCGCAGAAAAACTGCTGCGCACAAAAGGCTCTCCGGCAACTATCCGCGCCCCGGCTCATACAATCTAACAACTATGTACCGGGA
>OGKD01000464.1_pt1 | contig 29423 bp, 29 predicted proteins | sample 1572371 | NCBI WGS metagenome assembly OGKD01 (sample SAMEA2582096, study PRJEB24529) | metagenome | biome: Human gut stool | place: China | collected 2011 | reverse complement strand
AATCAGATGACGCAACTGACGCGGTAAATAATGACGTGATAAGTCTGAATTCGTTTTTTGCTGCATAAGATTTACTCTTTTCTGTAAACCTTTTTCAGGACGGGACAAGTCGATCATCAACAACGCCGACTGCAAAATCCTGTTGGACCAGCGCAAGTACCTCTCGAAGTTCGACGGCATACAACGTCTGCTGGGGCTGACGGACAAGGAGCGGGCGCAGATTCTCTCGATCAATCTCTCGAACGATCCTAAACGCCTCTATAAGGAAGTGTGGATTGGGCTCGGAGGCGTGCAGTCGGCAGTTTATGCCACGGAAACCTCGGTCGAAGAATATTTGACCTATACCACTGAGGAATCGGAAAAGATGCAGGTCATGGAGCTTGCCGAAAAGCTCGGCGGCGACATCGAAGCCGCCATCCAGCAGTTGGCATGCAAGCGCGAAACGAAAACCGAATCTTAATGCCCGCTGCCATGAAACAGTTGCTTTGGATATGCGCCGGCATCCTGCTGACGTTTACGGCCGTGCTCGGAGCGTTTCACCTCTTCTACGATTACGAATACCGCAAAATCCGTCCCCTGTGCGGAGCATGGCATTCGACGCTCGACGACACGCGGCTGGTGATCGAGCCGTGCGGTGATAAATTCCGCATCACCATCACGCGCCGCGGCACGTCCGAAACACATGCTCTGCACTACAAGGATTGCGTCTATTATACGGCCTACGGCGGACGCCGGATCGATCTCTTTTACACGCCCCCGGCCGATGCACTGCTCCTCGTGCCGGGCGACGCTTTCAAACGAACCTCAAAACTCAAAAACAATGAACAGTAACCAATCGACGCCTGCGTCGGCCGTAGCGGCCCTTCAGCAGGAGATCAGAACCCGCACCGAAGTCATCCGCACTTTGGCAGACCTTCGGGAACAACTCGATGCCGATCGCATCTGCGGGGCGTGGCTCTCGGCGGAAAACAACCTCTCGGCCTCGATACGCCGCATCGGCGAGGGCATGTGGCGCATCCTCGTTTTCGACCACGCGCTCTGCTACAAACGTATCGTACAGGACGGCATCATCGCGCTGCGCCGCCACCGCCTGTGGCTCGGGGCCGACGAGGGCAACCGCGTGATCTACGATGCCACCGCCGACACGCTTACCGTCGGCTGTTACGGACGTTTCGTTCCGGAGGACTGCATCCGGCGGCAGGAAGACGACGCAATCAGTGCCGAAGCGTGCGACTTCAACGAACCGGCCGAATAATGGAGCGTCATTCGGTATTTCCGGGCTGCCCCTGCTTGCTGGGGCAGCCCTTCGGCGGACTCCGCCTACAATTATACGTCCTCAAATCCGACGGCTATGGAATGGAAAGATAGGATTGCACGGCTATTCCGCCGCACGCCGGATTGGGAAAGGGAACATCGACGCACGCTCATTGTCCGCCATGCTGAAAACCTGCTCCGGGAACGGGATATAAGCAATGTTACAGATCTTGTGCGACGGCACCGGAAATCGGATCTGACCATTGCCGGAATCGGACTGACAATGAATACAGCGACATCCCGCTTTCTCAGGACGCCCGAAGATGCGGCCGGAAAAGATATGCTGGAGCTGATGGATGCCCTGCGCAGGACATCGTTTGCGAAAAAGATCGGGCGCCGCCTCGCGGATGTTCCGGCAGACACCGCCCACTCCCTGCACGGCCTGCTGGCCATGCACACCTTTCTCTTGGATGCTTATCTGGAGCAGCATCCCGACAGCAAGCTCCGGCAGCCTCCGATGGACGAGGTGCAGGCAGCAGCGCATATCGTAGACCGGCAGTTCCGCGCCGAGACATTCCGCGAGCTGCGCCATCTGGCAGAAACGAGAGGACGTTATATGCCCTCCTGTTACGTCGTACGCCTCTACGACTGGGACGCCGACATGGGCCGGTTGCAGAAGATGCGCGGGCGGCTGGACGGCCCGGCATGTCCGGACGATCCGCAGCAGGTGTACCAGCTCCGGGAGCGAATCTGGAAGGCGGAGAACCGCATGGTACGGGAAGCCGAGAGGATATTGGAGAGCGATCCGGAAATTCCCCTGCGGCAAACCTACATCGAGAAACTCGATGCCGAGTTGCAGACGTTAGGATGGTTCGCACGCTTCCCGGAAAAGATCGACAGCCCTTATATCAACCTGCAACTGCTCGACAAATACGGTATCGAGTCGGGCATCCCCCGCGAAGACCAGTCCCGGCAGATTGAAAAAGCCTTCCGGGAGTTGGATGCACGGCTCGTACGTATAACCGGGCGGCAGCCCTGCGCGGACGATCTGTTCGAATCCCTGCGACAGAAAGGCCCGAAGCCGGAGAAACATATTTCCGGGGTGCGGCAGAAAGAGATCGATTCTGCAAGGAAAGAGCAAACCGAACAGCCGGCTTCGGGTCGGCGGATAAAGCGGTGATGCCCGTCTTCGGGTGAATATCCTCAATAACACAATCAATTCGAGCATGAAACAGAAAATCATTATGCTGTGTCTGTGCCTCGTCTGCACGGGCCTCAGCACATACGCCCAGTGGGTCGTCTCGGACCCTACGAACCTCGCGCAGGGCATCGTCAACTCCACCAAGCAGGTCGTCGAAGCCGCCAAGAACGGCCAGACCATGTTGCAGAGCTTTCAGGAAACCGTGAAGATTTATGAGCAGGGCCGCAAATACTACGACGCCCTGAAATCCGTCAGCAACCTCGTCCGCTCGGCCCGCAAGGTGCAACAGTGCATCCTGCTGGTCGGCGAAATCTCGGACATCTACGTAGACGGGTATCGTCGGATGGTCGGCGACGAGAACTTCACGCCCGCAGAGTTGGCTGCCATCGCCGCAGGCTACGCTAAAATCATCGAGGAGTCGGCCGGGGAATTGAAAGAGTTGCAGGATATCGTGAATCCTACGGACATGTCGCTGACGGACAAAGACCGTATCGACGTGGTGCAGCGTGTCTACGGCGTTTTGCGGCGCCATCGAGACCTGGCACGCTACTACACGCGCAAGAACATCTCCATATCCCTGCTGCGGGCCGCCCGGAAACGGGACATGGAGGGCGTGCTCTCATTGTACGGAACCGACGAACAACGTTACTGGTAGCCGACGATGGTACACATGCTTTCCCTTACGGAGAATCTGCACACAATTCTCCGGGTGTTATACGACGATATGATGGTGCTGTGTTATCCGATGTCGCAGGTCGCAATGGCCATCGCAGGAATCGGGGCGCTACTCTACATCGCCTACCGCGTCTGGCAGTCGCTGGCCCAGGCCGAACCTATCGACCTCTTTCCCCTCATGCGGCCCTTCGCCATCGGCATCTGCATCCTGTTCTTCCCGACGCTCGTGCTGGGAAGCCTGAACGGCATACTTTCACCCCTGGTAAAGGCAACGCATTCGCTCATGGTCGGGCAAACGCTCGACATGGAACAATGGCAGGAGCGGCGTGAGCGGCTCGAACTCGAAGGCCGCGAGCAGATGCCCCCGGACAGCTACTACGCCGAGGACGAGGAGATGGAGCGTGAGCTCAGTGAACTGGGCGTGGACGACCAGACACAGCAGACACTCGACCGCATGAAAGAGGAACGCTCCTCATGGTCTGTAAAGGGACTCATCTTCAAAGGCTTGGCATGGATACTCGAACTGCTCTTCGCGGCGGCGAGCGTCATACTCGACGTGCTGAGAACTTTCTATCTGGTCGTGCTGTCGCTGCTGGGGCCGATCGCCTTCGCCATCTCCGTGTTCGACGGATTTCAGTCCACGCTGACGCAATGGCTCACGAAATATGTCTCGATTTACCTGTGGCTGCCCATCTCGGATCTTTTCTCGGCGATCATCGCACGTCTGCAAACCCTTTCGATGCGCCACGACGCCGACCTGATGGCCGAAGGCTACAACTGGTATGTGGACTGGTCGAACAGCCTGAACCTGATCTTCATGCTCGTGGCCGTGTGCGGATACCTCTGCATCCCCTCGATCGCCTCGTGGGTCGTGCAGGCGAACGGATTCGCCGCTTATAACAAAACCGTCTCGAAGATGACCTCGCTCGTAAGCGCCGGAGCCGGATGGACGGCCGGCAAAGCATGGGCCGGGGCCAAAGGCGCCGGCTCGGCGGCATTATCGGGCGGTAAGGCCGTGGGACGCGGCATCATGAACGGCGCCCGGCTTATTTTCAGAAAATAAAATAACCCGTTATTATGGAATTCAAGTGTTTAACGAACATCGAAACATCGTTTCGGCAGCTGCGCATGTACGCGCTCGTCTTCGCCGGAGTCTGCGCCGTCGTTACCGTGGCGGCGGTCTGGATGTCCTACTCTTTCGCCGAACGGCAGCGGCAGAAGATCTACGTGCTGGACAACGGACGCTCGCTGATGGTGGCGCTCTCGCAGGACCTCGCACAGAACCGTCCCGTAGAGGCCCGTGAACATGTGCGGCGCTTCCACGAGCTCTTCTTCACCCTCTCGCCCGACAAGGCGGCCATCGAGTCCAATGTCGGACGCGCCTTGCAGATGGCCGACAAAAGCGCCTTATCCTACTACAAGGTTCTGCAGGAGAAGGGCTTCTTCAACCGCCTGATCGCGGGCAATGTTTCGCAGATGGTCAAAGTGGACAGCATCCGCTGCAATTTCGACCGTTATCCTTACGAGGTTACAACCTTTGCCCGGCAGCGTATTCTGCGCGAGAGCACCGTCACGGAGCGGTCGCTCGTCACGACATGCCGTCTGGTGAACGTCTCCCGCTCGGACAACAACCCGCAGGGCTTTATGGTCGAGGCGCTGAACATCGTCGAGAACAAAGACATTGCGACCTATGACCGCTAAACCGCATTCCCTGCGCTGCCGCATCCGTTGGGTGCGGCGGTCGCTGCGGCGCCGGCACGACACGCTCGCGCCCTGCATCCGGGAACGGATCGTACTCGCGGCGCTCGTCCTGCTTCTCTTCCTTTACCTTTGGCTCCTGTTCGCAGCGGACATGGGATCGGAGTTAGAGATCGGACATCCCGAATTATTACATCTTAAACCGTAAACCATTATGACAGAAAACAAGAATCCATGCAGCGACCCTTCGGCGGAGTTCGAACGGCAGCGCAAACGCAAGGTACTGCTCTTCACGGCGATCCTCGGATGCATCTTCTTCGTCGTGCTGTGGTTCATATTCCGGCCTGCGCCCGTCAAGCCCCAAGAGGGGGCCGCGGGGATCAATACGTCGGTCCCGGACGGCAAGGCGCAGGCCACCGTCGGAGACAAACGCAAAGCCGCGGAACAGCTCCGCAGCGAGGAGCAGCAGCAGAGACGCATGATGACACTCGGCGACAACTCGTTCTCGCTGCTGGACGACGGGCTCAAACCTGCCGAGGAGCCTGCACCGGCGGACAACCCCGCACTGCGGGCCTCCGAGGCCAACTGGGCCATGCAGCGGCAGGTGCAGGGCTTCTACGCCGCTCCGCAGCGCAATGCCGAGGTCGAAGCCCTGAAAGAGCAGGTCGCAGCCCTGCAATCCCAGCTCGACGCCGAGCGGCAGCAGCCCGATCCGCTGGAGCTGGCCGAGGAGCAGTACAAGCTCGCACGGAAGTATCTCGGCGGTGGAACGGCCGCCGACGAAGAGGCCGGGCCGACGAAGCAGCGAAGGGATTCGCGTCTGTCCGTCATGCAGCCCGTTCGGGAGGGTGAGGTCGAAGCCTCGACGCTCGATCCGCGGGCGGATTTCGCTGTCGAGCGCAACTTGGGATTTCTCACGGCGGCAGGTGGCGTTGCGCATGCCGATATTCCGACCGTCAAAGCCTGCGTAGCTCAGACACAGGTCATACGTGCCGGAAGCACGGTGCAACTGCGGCTGCTGGAAGCCGTGCGTATCGACGATACGGTGATTCCCCGCAACACCCCGTTATACGGTCTTGCGACGATCTCCGGGATGCGGCTGCAAGTCATGGTGTCGTCCGTCGAATACGGCGGACGGATCTTCGCCGTCGAAGCCGTGGCTTACGACCTCGACGGCCAGCCGGGGCTCAACGTCCCGAACTCCCGCGAGCGGACGGCCCTCAAAGAGGCGCTGGCGTCCGTAGGACAGACTGCCGGGACGAGTGTAAACGTCACCCGTTCGGCCGGACAGCAGGTGTTGTCCGAGCTGGCGCGTGGAGGATTGCAGGCTTCGTCGCAGTATGTCGCCGGGAAGCTCCGCGAGGTGAAGATCACCCTCAAAGCCAATCATCAGTTATTATTGATTTCAAAAGAATAGAACACACATGAAACGAGACCTTATTTATCTGATCCTGATCGTCGCGGCAATCGCAGCGGTAAAGGTTACGGCGCAGATGACACCGGAAACGCCGGCTGAGATCCGGCCCCTACGTATCGAAGCGGGATTCACCAAGACCGTACACATCCTTTTCCCGTCGCCCGTCACGTATATCGACATCGGCTCGATGGACATCATAGCAGGCAAGGCCGACGGGGCCGAGAACGTCGTGCGGGTGAAAGCCGCCGTGCGGAATTTCGCAGCAGAAACAAACCTGACGGTCATCACCGAAGACGGCGGATTTTTCACTTTCGATGTCTATTATGCCGAGAATCCGGCTGTTTCGACCCTCAATCTTACAGTGCAGGAACCGCAACCAGAAAGTATGAAGAAACCGGCTGCTGTGGGCTATCCGCAGCCGACGGCCCCAGCATCCGAAGGCCGGGTGCTGCTGCGCGAGGTAGGGCGCGAGAAACCCGCGACCGTAAAGCGCATGTTGAACGACATATACCGGCAGAACCGCACGGATGTGAAAGGCATTCGTACGAAGAAGTACGGCATCGGGGTCGAGGTGCTGGGAATTTACGTGTTCAATGACGTGATATACATTCACACCTGCATCTCGAACGACACGAATATCTCCTTCGAGGTGGATGCACGGCGATTCATCGTAGCAGATCGCAAACTCGCCAAGCGTACGGCACAACAGCAGTCGACGCTCGAAATCCTGCGTGTATGCAACGATCCGGCAGTCGTGAGGGGACACCAGCGCCAGCGGACGGTATTCGCGCTGCCCAAACTGACGATCTCCGATGACAAGGTGCTTTTGCTGGAAATCATCGAGAAGAACGGAGCCCGGCATCAGACGGTGGAAATACCAGCCGAAGAGTTGTTAGAAGCAAAACTGCTGTAACGGGAAAAATAAGATTCGATGTTCGTACACTTTCTAACGGCTATTTGCCTGACAATGGGAATATTGTCGGTACTGGTCGCCATCGGACTATGTTGGTTGATCCTCTTTCCGGAGTATCCGAAACACAGATATTGCTCCGGGGTTGAACCCAATTAAAAGTGCCCGGTAAAATCGGACACTTTTAATATTTTACAGCTTACAATTCTCTGGTGTGGCAGGCAGGTCATTCCACGACTTGTCCGCCATAGTGCAATGTGCATATCTCACGGTGTATCTGCCGACATAGCAGCTCGATAACCCGTTCGGAAAGATCGTGCCGCACCGTGTGCATGAAGCGGCGGTTCTCGATGCGGCTGAACAGACTCGTGCCGTCTTCGGCGACGGCGCAGCAGATTTGCTCCTCGCGGAAACGGTCGTAATCGGTGAAATATTCCACGTCGGGAGCGATACGTATATAAGATTTCATAGGTTCGTCAGATGATGTTTTGACACAATTCGGGGTGGCGGTATGGCGGGAGCCGCGGGCGTCCGCCCGTTCGCGTCTGCGGCATGACTGCCGCAGACGGAAACCGGGACTTATTTATGGTGTCGCAAGATCGTTGAATCGCAGTTCGATAGTTGTCAGCAACAATCCCGGCGGACAAGAATAAGTACCCCTTATGTCCGATTCTTCGGAGAAGATATGCACGGTATAGCGGCGTGCCGCTCGCTCCCGGGAAATCCGGATACCCCAAGTATGGCCGTTTCGGCGTGCGAAAAAAATGTGATTCCCCGCACCTGCCTGGATCAGATCGAAAACGGCGATTCCATGCCGGCGAAGATCGTCGATAAATTCTTTCAGCATGATTCTATTCGGTTTTATGGGGACGGCCCGCAGGCCGTCCCCGATCAGAATTTAGGCGGCTTTCTTTGTCGTTTTCTTGGTGCTCTTACCCGTTTTGCCCTCTTTCTTGGCGGCTTTGGTCTTGGCTTTCTCCTGCGCTTCGGCCACGGCAATACGCTCGTCGAGACGGTCGTTGCGCTTCGTGTATTCCTCGTCGAACTGCGCTTTCACAACCTCGTATTTCTCTTTGTGGTGCAAGGCTGCAAATTCCATCAGCAGTTGCTTCCCCGTTTTGTCGAAACCGATGTCGGATGTAAGGCTTTTTACAAGAAAATCGCGGGTGATGAGATCGCGTTGTTCGTCGGTCAGCGCGTTGACGACAGCGATTTTCTGTTCGGATGTCAAATAATACGCTTCGGGAAATCCCACGGCGGCGAGGTGCTCGCGCCGCAGGCTTCCGAGCATGATGTAATAGAGAATGTTGTCTTCCAGCTGGGTAAACGGCATCGGGGCGATCTCCTCGTCGCGGACGATCTGCCGGACGGCTTCGACGGTTTTTTCGTGTGCGAGTTCCGTGTTGCGGATTTTCTTCTCCTCAAGGCGGGCGATCAGTTCCCCGGTCGATTCCCTGCCTTTGGTGACTTGGTTCACATAGACCAGCCGGGCGTTGTCGCGCGAGGTTTTGACGAAAATCCGGATCGCCCCGGCGTCGTGCTTGGCCAGCAGGTCGGCGGTCTTTTCCTCGGCGGCCTTTTTCTGCTGTTCATAGATCTGCATTGCCGCGGTATAGTCGGCATCGGTGGCATAATCCGCCGGACTTGGTTCCGCGGGCATAGCGGGCATTTCCTGCACCTGCCCGTATTCGAACGCCTTGCATTCGACCCCGTTTTCGGTCATATGCTCTATGGCCTTATCATGGTCGTCGCATCCGTAACGGTCTTTGCAAAGGATGAATTTCGGGTTTTGCGCGAGCAGTTCTCCGCTTTTTCGTTCGATAAACTCACGGTTCTTGGCTTCGAGGCATTCCCGGTTCGTGCATCGTCCGGCCCCCGTAGCGAACATATCGTAGGTATTTGCGTTGTACTTGCATGCGGCACACGCCGTCTGGTCGAAGCGATACCGGGCCAGATCGTTCGTATAATGGGCGTCCACCATCCGCTTGAACTCCTTTACGGAGTATTTCCGCCACCCCTCCTCGTCTTTGAGGCGGTCTTTGCAGATCGTCTTTTGCAAGTCTTTCCCGTATCGTGCCAACTCCATAGCGAGACCCAATGTAATAGAGTTTTCGCGCAGGAGTTTTTTTACGTCGGGGATCAGTTCGTTGAGTTTCATCCGGTAGTAGATATACTGCTCGCTCTTGCCGAAGCGTGCGGCCACGGCGGCGGCATCCCCGCCGAGGGTCTGCATGGCGGCTTTGTAGGCTTCGGCCTCGTCGAGCGGCGGCATCTTCTCGCGCTGAATATTCTCCGAGAGCGCGAGGTCGAAGATCACCCGTTCGTCCGCGGGGGCGGCATCGACGATGGCCTCGATTTCGGTCTGGCCGAGCAGTTGCACGGCACGGTAGCGGCGTTCGCCGCAGACGATGATATAACAGCCTTGTTCTGCGGCTCGCACCCGGATGGGCTGAATAAGGCCGTGTGTGGCAATGGACGCGGCCAGTTCCGCGAGGGCATTTTCGTCGTAACTCCGCCGCGGATTGTTGGGGTTGGGGCGGATTTTGTCGATAGCGAGCAAAACGGTCGATTTCGTGCTCTGAGCGGCGATTGCGGTCGTGGTGTTGTTTTCGTTCGTTTTCATGGCATGATGGTTTTAAGATTATTTTGAAAGGTATTTGATCAGTTGCTTGTGGCGGTCGTACGGTATTTTGAACAGCAGGTAGGTAATGCCTATGCCGTTGCGCGATGCGTTGTGAAGGAGTTGCCGCAGATCGGGGTCTTCCCCGGCCGTGACGCCGAACACCTCCGGCATGTATTTTTCCGGCAACCGGGTGCGCATCATATAATCGAAGTCCGCCGTGCGCTGTATGATTTCTTCGTATGATTTCATAATAAGGTCGTTAAGAATGAGAGGATCGAATCGCCGGACATGGCATGCGCGTTGTCCCAATTCCGCCATTGCTGTCCGTCCTTGTTTTGTAACGAGAGGTTGAAAAGAGGGTCTTTCCCCTGCGACCACTTGCCGGAATAAATCCGGATGCTGAAAGTGTGTACATGGCCGCTGAAATCGAAAAAGGCGGTGTATTTTTCTTTGCCGTTGATCTCCAGCAGGAGCGCGGCGATAGCTGTTATCTGTTCGTTCATGGTTTCGGGTGTTGTGGGGCGGGGATCCGCCCGCCCCGGGTTGAATGTTATTTGAGATAGGCGGCCAATGCGCTGCGCACCTCTTGTTCTCGGCGTTTGGAGAAAATCCACCCGGCGCACCGGGTGCCGTCGTGCGTAAGGTAGGCGCGGAACAGCCCGTTCAGATCGCGGAGCGTGTCGCGCAGGGGTTTCGTATCGCCGAATACGGCGATCGACTTCGCGGAGTATTCCACGATCTCGACACGTGCGTCGGCCACGGTTTCGGGGGCGGCGTTCTGCACGGGTGCAGGGTTCTCGATACATACGTTCTCGGGATTTCCGGCCACGACGGCGAAACGCTTGCTGACCTGCCAGCCCGAATAACGGTGCGTGCCGAGGTAATAGCCGTGCCCCATGCTGTACTTTTCACGGTGTTCGTACTCGGCATTACGCTCGGCCAGGTGTGCCGTGCCCTCGAACCGGGCCGCGGCCTTGCGCATTTCGGGGAACAGATCGCGCGTGTGGGTAGAGAAGCCGAGAATAACCGTGCGCACGATACGCGAGCCGAAATAGTCCGTATAAGGGTCGCACTCGCTTTCGTGCTGTTCGCCGATGATGACGGCCACGGCATCGTCGGGAACGATCTGCCGCAGACGCTCCGCGCCGATGGTGCGTAACCGTTCCGCGTCTTCCACCGCCGCACGTCGGGCGGCTTCCTGCTCGGCTTTGAGGGCGTCGGCACGAGTGCGGAGCGCCGCGACCTCGGCGGCATCCATAAATTCGGGGTGCTCGTCGTCGTAATAGTGCCCGATACCGAATTTGTCCCGCAAGGGGCGAATCAGATCGGCAGTGTGCTCCTCGGCGGTTTCGGGGTCGATCAATCGGTAATTGTAACCGGATTGTGTGTGTTCGATTCCGGCCACGACCATGCGCTGACGCATGTTGTAAGGGCCGTCGAAAATGACGATCTGATTCTCCCGCACGCTTTGTACGTCGGTGTCGTAACTCTTTCCTGCGAATAGCAATGTGACTTTTCCCATAGTTGTAAGGTGTTGAATGTTAGTAAAACAGCCGCAGAAGAAACCGCACGAGGACAACCACGGGGGAAAGGACGAGACGCACGATGTCCCGACACCGCCGCAAGAGCCATAACGAGAGGCAGAAACCCCAAAAACCGCCCGCACCGAGATAGATGCCCGCGAGAAATTTGAACGCCGCAAACGCGCCGAAAAGCGCAGCCGCGAAACTTGCCGCAGACCTCCAAAACCCGCAGATGCCGGTGGGAGCGGTGCCGCTCCGTTTCAAAATTTCCCGTATGTCTTTGTGCTGTTTCATAACTACGACCTTTTTTTTATGCCGTATGGGCCGCGTTTGCCTTGCTTCCGTTTCTGTGGGCTATATTTCAGAGGGGCGGAATACAAACAAGATTTCAGGACAAAAAAATCAGCCGCAACTTATATATTGCGGCTGATTTATTTGTCTGAACCCGAAGGGCTCCGATCTTGGTTGTTTTCCGACCCCCTGCCATAGCTTCGCCCACGGAAACGGAAGCAAGGCAAATGCGGTGCATAACGTGCTAAACGGGGAGTAGGTAGTCTCGGAAACAGCACAAAGACATACGAGGAATTTTCAACCCGGATATAAAAAAGCAGATATATCTGAAACATATCTGCTTATCTGTCTTTGGCCGGATTGTATCTTGCTATCGGTAGCCAATAATTTCAAAATACTGCGAGCCGTAAATCCTTTGCCGTAGGCGGCGGTTATTTCCATTTTGGAAACAACCGATTCTGTATCGGGATTTTCAGCGTTCGACCGTTCCCAATGGCATATATTTATTCTAATTGGATATCCCATTTTGTGATTTCGAATTCGAGGTCACAAATTGCGGCCTCAAACCGATTGCGAACCGTCGGATCATTCTGTCGTATCCGCCTCCGGGTGTTCGATCCCTTCGGCTGTTTTTTCGGCCAATGCCTGTTTTGCCGTGAGCGGCGATACGATTCTTTTTCCGGTCTGGGCTTCGATCTCGCGGCGGGTATTCCCGGCGATACGTCCGCCCTGTGCCGCCACGGCACGGTTCGCTGCGGTCGTCCGCGGTTTTCGCTCTTTCGAAATTTCGGTGGTCGTCGCTTCGGCAAGCATGTTGAGCACCAGCTCCAGATTGGTCATGTTGTCGCGCAGGCTTTCGGTTTTCAGTCCCTTGTACTGCTTGTACTGGCGCGTGGTCATACCCGACCAGCCCAGCGTAATAATATCGGTCAGCGTGGCGTATTCCTGTCCCTTTTTGATACCGCGGCGTTCCCATTCGTCGGTCAGTTCCTTGCGTACCTCGATGGATTTTAGCCGCTGGTTGATCCAGTTCTCGGAATAGCCTTTGCGATGGTAGTATTCCAGCATCCGGTCGATGCCTTGTTCCGGGTCGTCGATCTCCTCCAGCCGTTCGCGGGCAAGCGAAGAGAGCCACAACTTGAACGGCTCGGCCTTCGGCGAGGGAATCGACTGCACCAGTCGGAAAAGCTGCTCTACGTCAGCCACATCGGTTAGGCGCATCTTGCCATCCGGAGCGGTCATTTTCAAACCGTGACAATTTGTCACGGTTTCATTCCCTTCAGCTTTCAGCCGTTGTTTGAGTTTGCGCCAGTAGGCTGCGGCATCTTTACTTTCGGTCAAAACTGCGATAACATCGACAATCGAAACGTACCACTTGCCCGCTTCGTCGTCCCAGACGGTGCGTACCTTACGCTCTTCAAAAAGTTGTATCGCTTGCTTTTGGGTCATGGCTCTTTTTACTTTGATTGCTTAAAACCGATGGGCCGGGGCTGTTTGCGGGCCTCTGGAACTTTGACCGACAGGGCTGCGATGGCCTCGTAGATGTTGTCAAGCTCCTTGCGCATGTCTTCCGAAAGGTCGTTCACCGCTTCGGCGTTGTCCTCGTCCGCCCGTTCCAACAGGGTCAGTTTCGCACGGATTTCGGACAGCTCGGCCGTCATAGTCGAGGTTGTCATAATGTAGTTGCGCATGGCGACGAAAGCATCCATAATCCGGATACTGACCTGTATGGCTGTCGGGCTGCGTAGCACGGCAGAAAGCATGGAGACCCCTTGTTCGGTAAAAGCATAAGGACGTTTTCGTGTGCCGCCCCAACTTGATGTTCCATTTTGGAATATCAAAAATTCCTGTTCTGTCAGTTGAAACATGAACCGTTCCGGAAAACGTTCGATATTTCGCTTTACAGCTTTATTCAGGTTGCCGGTCGTAACGCCGTAAAGCTCGGCCAAATCGCGGTCGAGCATCACGCGCTGGCCGCGTATTTCGTAGATTTTGCTTTGGATCGTAGCGAGTTCTTCCATCGGTTCGGGTCAAAATGAACGGTTATTTCTCTTCCTTCGGGAGTTTGAACCCGATGGGCCGGGGCTGTTTGCGGGCCTCGGGCACTTTGACCGACAGGGCCGCGATGGCCTCGTAGATGTTGTCCAGCTCCTTGCGCATGTCTTCCGAAAGGTCGTTCACCGCCTCGGCATTGTCCTCGTCCGCCCGCTCCAATAAAGCCAGTTTCGCCCGGATTTCAGCCAATTCCGAAGTAACGGTTGTAGCTGTCGTAATATAATTGCGCATGGCGACAAATGCTTTCATAATAGAGATACTTACTTGTATTGCCATTCCACTGCGCAATACCGCAGAAAGCATCGCAACTCCCTGTTCGGTAAAAGCATAAGGTAGGGATGCCTTCGGCCGCTTCACTCTGGATGTCGTCACAAATTGTGATGACATATTTTTCCATTCAATTTCGGAAATGCGGAACATGAACTCTTCCGGAAATCGTTCGATGTTACGTTTTACGGCCTGATTCAATGCACTGGTCGTAACTTGGTAGAGCGCCGCAAGGTCGAAGTCGAGCATCACGCGCTGGCCGCGGATTTCGTAGATTTTGCTTTGTATGGTTGTGAGTTCTTCCATCAATAAGTTTGGGCAAGTTCTTTCCTTCAACACAAATATAGTCGCTTTTTTGCAAAAAGAAAGACGAAACCGCTCCGTTTCGTCTTTTCTATTCTTTTTTCGCAGGATAATTTATCGGTGCGAAGAATTCAGCGATTGTGATATTATATAATTTACAGAGTTTCAGTATAGATTGTGTGTTTGGAATGGAGGTTCCTGATTCATACCGAGAAATATCTAAATGTGTAAACTCAATAACTTCTTCTTGAGAATACCCATGATCCGAACGTAATTGTTGCATACGTTCTATCAAGAGCCGTTGAAAAGTAGTATCTCTATATTTGGGAACCTTTGTTCGCATTTTTTGCAAAGGAAAGGTGATGTCTAAAATTTTATACACGTGATTTCACGTGTATTCGAAAAATTTGATTATATTTGCATACGTGGATTTCTAAATACAGAAATTATGCTACATTTGCGATTGAATAGTTCGGCGTAGCCGACGGACATAATCATAAAGGGTAAACAACTCTTTATACCTACTTGTAAACTTGGAGACCTCTTCGGAGGATGTTTAATCAGATGGTATAATGGTTGTCAGCTCCGGTTATGTCCTGTTTGTTATTTGCAAGCAGGGCTTGACTGGGGCGCAGGACAGCTTCCATCTGAAGGTAACTCCAAGACCGACAAGTAGGGGCTGACACCGCGCCCCCTTTTTGTTTTCTGTGGGTACATCATCCACTAACCCGAAACCGTCATGCGCCGCCATTCGCCGAATACATTACATCATACGGATTGCACCCGCCGAGCGACCGCCGGCAGGCGGAATCGGTATATCTTTGCAGCAGCGTTTGTTTTGGACCCTAATACTATCGAAATTATAAATATGATACCGATTCGCTGATTTACCATCGGTTTTTCTGTCTGCTGGCAGAGAAAGATAGTTTTTTACGGGGCGGCCGCGCCCGTTGCACCCTGCCCTGGTTTCAACTATCGCACCACCGAACACATAAAAACATACCGAAAATCAGCCGACGAACCGTTCCGTGGCTGAATCCCGACTCGAATTAATAACACGGATGCGGCCGATATACGACTGAATTCTTCATGGAATCTGTGTGAAGTTGCGTCACTATCCATCGTATGTCTCTGCATCCGTTTTCATATCCGGAAATTGTCTCCGACAATAAGTCCGAACCGGCTCTACCCGTATTCGGACTAATGGAAGCGCGTATTTACAAGGGAGAATACACATCGGCTGAGATGATCGTCTTAAAATCTCTTGACATTCATTACAAGCCGATGGCTTCCATTCCTTTTCATTTATTGTAGATATAGCAGCATAATTATAACATTCACCAGATAATCTTTTAGCGGTGTCCGAAGCAAGAAATTTGCCCGCTGAATCTCCGAAGTAACCTGCCGGACGGTCAGGTTGAATTTTTCCGCAATTTGATGGTAAGTCATATCTTCCAGACGGCTTGCCAAAAATACATTACGAGTAAGAGACGGCATTTTGGCCAGTTCGCGCCGGTAAATCTCGATTATCTCGGATTGGAACAGTTTGCCGATCTGTTCTTCGTTAGATAATGTATTGATACTCGATTCGATCCGCCATTGTTCTTTTCTATAAAGTTCGCTTTGAGCTTTGAGCATGGATTTCCGCTTACGCAGGTATGAAATACAGCGAGTCCTGACGTAATTGTAAATATAACCTTTGATATTCACGTCGAATTCAAGGTGATCCCGGTGTTCCCACAAATACATGAAGCCATCGGTCGTAATATCCGTTGCCATCTCCATATCATTTATATAGGAGTATGCGATTCGGATAAAACGCTCCTTGTCGTTGAACAGCCTGTCGAACTCTTCGGCTGTCAATATTTTCGTCGGCTTCCCCATCGCAATCTTTCGATACTGTTTCCAAAGATAGCAATTATTCCCGAAAATGCAAGTCGAGAATTCATCCCCGGTTTTTCGTTTCCGATGTTTTGAAAGCGCCTGCAAAAAAGAAATGAAAATATTTTTGAAACAAAATAAGGTTCCGGGAAGCAAATGCAGGCGATCAATACACTCATTGTCAATACATTGGCTAAATAAATAATTTTACATTATTATTAAATATATTTATTTATAAAAAAGGCTGTAAACTCGGTTCGCTCATGCGTTTAAAAAGAGAAAGCAATGAAGCCGGCATATAATTTAATTACAAGATAATGGATCAAGAGGTAATATACAAAGCTCTGCGCGGCGAAGCAACCCCAGATGAGCTGGAACAGGTGGCACGGTGGCATTCCGAAAATCCGGAGGACTTCCAGCGCTGCGCGGATGAGGTGCACATGCAGATCGACATGATGGAGTTGTACGGCGAAGAGATCCGTCCAGCAAGTTGGATCGCCGTGCACTGGAGAAAGGTAGTCCGTATTACCGTACAAGCTGCCGCCATGCTCGCCATCGGGCTGTTCGTCGGGGGATATATCAGCAAGGAACGCACCTACGATATGCTTGCCGAGCAAATCAACACGTTGCAGGTTCCTTACGGCCAACGCTTGAAGTTCACGCTTCCGGACGGTTCGAGCGTTCAGCTCAATTCCGGAGCAAAGATCGAATATCCATCCGTATTCAAAAAGAATCTCCGCAGAGTAAAGCTTTCCGGCGAGGCGGTATTCGATGTCGAACATGACGAGAGGTGTCCGTTCGTTGTAGAAACTTTCGCATCCGATATTCGGGTGTTGGGTACGAAATTCAACGTTGTGGCCGATGAGCGCCACCAACGCTTTTCGACTGCATTGCTCCAAGGTCGGGTGCAAATTACAAACCGGCTCGATCCCACGCAAAAAGACATTATACTGAAACCTAACGATATTGCTAATCTCTCGAACGGTCATCTTTTCATCGAACCGATAACCGATCCGGAAATATTGTGCTGGACGGAAGGTCTTATCAACATTTCGGGTCTGCCTTTCGATGAACTGATGGAGAAATTCGAGCGGGCATTCGACGTGAAGATCGACATCTCCCTTGAGAAACTTCCGAACATCAGAAACGTCAGTGGTAAAATTCGTGTGAACGACGGCATTGACAAAGCCCTTCACATTTTGCAGTATACCGCGGACTTTTCTTACAAGAAAAATTCGGAAACAAACGTAGTGACGATCTATTGATGTGAAAGCCTGATTGTTTAACGCCTAAAATGATTGCCTATGAAAACGTAACCAACATCGTTCATAGCTTGTTCAATGAAAAAGCCTGCGGAGGTAGAGATCCGCAGGCCGGATAATAGATTGAATCGAGCTTTTTTGAGACACTAATTAACCTATTATCTAAAACTTCGCAAAGATATGAATAAAACAGTATTCTTCAACAAGTTTCGAAGACTGTTTGGGTTCGTACTCACAATCTCTTTGCTTGGGAACGTATTCGCTGCATCTGCACAGAATGCCCGAATTTCCATTAAGATGGAAAACGTCCCTATTTCGCAGGTTATAAAAGAGATTGAAAATCAAACCCGTTACTTGTTTATCAACAAAGGCGTCGATACCAAAAACAAGGTCAGTATCAACGCTGTCCAAAAAACGATCCAGGATGTGTTGGCACAACTGTTCGCCGGCACGGAAATCGCTTACCGGATCGATGAATCCTACATTATCCTGACCAAAAAGAACGATGCGGGGAATCCGGTTTCCGTGACCGGAAAAATCAGGGATGCAAAAGGTAATCCGATCGTCGGAGCCAGTATCCTTGTTCAAGGAACTACAATAGGCGTCAGCTCCGACGCCGATGGTGCGTTTGCGCTTCAGGTACCCCCCCCCGCAGCAGACAGACAGCTGGAAATCAGTTTTATTGGTTATACTCCTGTGTCTATTGTCGTGGGCAGCCGGACTTCTTTCGAAATCACGCTCGAAGAGGCTGCGTCCGAGATCGAGCAGGTCGTGGTCACTGCTCTTGGTATTAAGCGTTCGGAAAAGGCCGTAGCCTACAATGTTCAGCAGATCAAGGCCGAAGACATCACAACCGTCAAGGATGCCAACTTCATCAACTCGTTGACGGGTAAAGTGGCCGGTGTCACGATCAACGCCTCATCGTCAGGTGTCGGCGGTGCCTCGAAGGTCGTACTGCGCGGCAACAAGTCCATTTCGCAGTCTTCGAACGCCCTTTACGTTATCGACGGCATTCCGATGTACAACTTCGGTGGTGGTGGCGGTACGGAGTTCGATTCGCGCGGTGCTACGGAATCCATCGCAGACCTCAACCCCGAGGATATTGAGTCGATGTCGGTGCTGACGGGTGCTGCCGCGGCCGCGCTCTACGGTTCGGAAGCCGCGAACGGCGCTGTGATGATTACGACGAAAAAAGGCCAAGCCGGGACTCTGAAAGCTACGTTTTCGAGTAATATCGAATTTCTCGCACCTTTCATCCAGCCGGAATTTCAGAATCGCTACGGTACGGGTTTGAACGGCCAGCGCAGCGGCTCGAGCATTTACAGTTGGGGCGAGAAATTACGCCCTGAAGCCCGTTACGGTTATACTCCGGACGATTATTTCGAGACGGGACACGTTTATACGAATGCTGTTACGGTTTCTGGCGGTACGGACAAGAACCAGACCTATTTTTCGGCTGCTTCGGTCAATTCGGACGGCATTATCCCCAATAACGAATACGACCGTTACAACTTCACGTTCCGCAATACTTCGTACTTTCTGAAAGACCGGCTCAAGCTCGATGCGAGCGCCAGCTACATCTATCAGAAAGACCAGAACATGACCAATCAGGGAGTCTATTCGAACCCGCTGGTTCCGGCCTACCTGTTCCCGCGGGGTGAGAATTTCGACCTTTACCGTCGCTTCGAGCGTTACAACGAAGGGACGAAACTCATGGAGCAATTCTGGAGTGCGGATATGGAAGGCGGTGATTTGCGCATGCAGAATCCCTACTGGATCAACTACCGCAACCTGCGCAATACGGACAAGAAGCGTTATATGCTGTCGTTCTCGGCCAGCTACGACATTCTTCCGTGGCTTAATGTTGCCGGACGTGTCCGCATTGATAATTCGAATTCGCTCTACACGCAAAAACTCTATGCCTCGTCGAACACCACGATTACGGAAGGCGGCAAAAACGGCCACTATACCGAAGCCCGTGCTTACGACACGCAGACCTACGCCGATCTGATGGTAAACATTAACAAGACTTTCGGCGAGGATTGGTCTCTGAACGCGAATATCGGCGCCTCGATCAACAATATCAAGACCGATGAGTTGTCATACCGTGGGCCGATTCAGGAGAACGGACTTCCCAACATATTCAATGTTTTCGATCTGGATGACACGAAAAAACGTGCCGAAAAGGTCGGCTGGCACGACCAGACCCAATCCATCTTCGCCTCGGTCGAAGTAGGTTGGAAACAGATGCTTTACCTCACGGTGACGGGGCGTAACGACTGGGCTTCGCAACTGGCCAATTCGCCCGAGTCGTCGTTCTTCTACCCGTCGGTGGGCCTTTCGTGGGTTCCGACGGCGACATTCAACATGCCGGATGCGATCAGCTATCTGAAGATCCGCGGTTCGATCGCCTCGGTAGGTATGCCGTTCCCGCGTCACCTGACGGTTCCGACCTACGAATACGACGCCACGAACAAGGTGTGGAAAGACAAGACGCACTATCCCATCGGCGACCTGAAACCCGAGCGCACCATCACCTACGAGGTGGGTCTGGATGCCCGTCTGTGGCAACACATCAATCTTTCGGCTTCGTGGTACCGGGCCGATACGAAAAATCAGACCTTCGACCCGTCGCTGCCGCCCTCGTCGTCCTATACGACCATCTACCTGCAAACCGGCCATGTCCGCAATACGGGTGTCGAACTCTCGCTCGGGTACGATAACCAATGGCGTGACTTTCGCTGGACGACGAACTTCACTTATTCGTGGAACAAGAACGAAATCCGCGAACTTGCGGCTAATGCCGTAAACCCCGTGACGGGCGAATCTCTGAATCTCACCAAGCTCGACATCAAGGGATTAGGCAAGGCGAAATATATTCTTAAAGAAGGCGGTACGTTGGGAGACCTTTATACGACGTCCAATCTGCGGTATAATGAAAACGGCTATGTCGAAGTGGACAATGCCGGTAACTTACAGGTTACCGATGAGGGTGAGGATATCTATTTAGGTTCGGTGTTCCCGGATGCCAATCTCGCATGGCGTAACGATTTCAGTTGGAAGGGCATCAATCTCGGCGTGCTGTTCACAGCCCGTCTGGGCGGTGTCTGCTACTCCGCGACGCAGGCCAATTTGGATCTGTACGGCGTTTCGGAGGCTTCGGCCGCTGCACGTGATGCCGGCGGCGTGCTGATTAACGGCCGTGAGATGGTTGATGCGCAGAAGTGGTACCAAGCCATCGGCTCGCAGTCCGGTCTGCCGCAATATTATCTCTATTCGGCGACGAACGTCCGTTTGCAAGAGCTTTCGCTGGGTTACACCCTGCCGACAAAATGGTTCCGCGACAAGATGCGCATGACCGTCTCGTTCGTAGGGCGTAACCTGTGGATGATCTACTGCAAGGCGCCGTTCGACCCCGAAGCCGTCGCCTCGACGGGACTGAACTATCAGGGCATCGACTATTTCATGATGCCTTCGATGCGCAGTCTCGGTTTCAATGTCAAATTCCAATTCTAAAGCGCAGAAACTATGAGAAAGATCAATATGAGCTGGCAGTCGGTGTTGCTGTCGGTCGCGCTGCTCGGATTGGCTGCCTGCACCGGTGATTTCGAGGACATCAACCGCAATCCCAATCAGGTTACGGAAGAACAGATGGATGCCCTCAATTACAAGACCGGCACGAAATTCAAGTCGCTGCAGAGTCTTGTGATTCCCGTGCAGGAGCACATGTACCAGTTCAACGAATCGCTTTCGGGCGGGCCGTTCGGCGGTTACATCGGTGCTACGGTCGATACATGGCAGACCAAGTTCGAGACCTATAATCCCTCGGCCGACTGGCGCAAATGGCCTTTCGCCAACGTCATCACCGAGACCTATACCCCCTATAAGGGCATCGTCAACGGCACGGAAGACGAAGTGGCCATCGCTTTCGCCCGCCTGTTGCGAGTGGCCATCATGCACCGTGTGACGGACTCCTACGGTCCGATTCCCTATTCGAAGCTGGAGAGCAACGAGTCTGTCTATGTGGAGTACGATTCGCAGGAGGCGGTCTATACGAAGATGTTCGAGGAGCTGGACGAGGCTATCGAGATACTGGGCCGCAACACGACGCTCCCGGCCGAAGCGTGGAGCCGCTACGACGGCGTCTACTACGGCAATATCGCGCAGTGGCTCAAATATGCCAATTCGCTCAAGTTGCGCATGGCCATGCGTTTGTCGTATGTGAAGTCCGACGTCGCCCGTGCGAAGGCCGCCGAGGCTATTGCCGGGGGTGTTATCGAGGCTAATGCCGACAATGCGGCGATGCACGCCGCGGAGAACCGCACGACGCTCATCTACAACGACTGGGGCGACCACCGTGTCGGAGCCGACATCCTCTGCTACATGAACGGCTACAAAGACCCGCGTATGGAGAAGATGTTCCTTGCGAACGATGTCGGCGACTATGTGGGTATCCGTATCGGCATCGATGTGACGAGCAAGTCGCAGGCCGTGTCGAAGTATTCGAATATGATCGTTGCGAGCGATACGCCCTACCTATGGTTCAATGCCGCCGAGGCAACGTTCCTGCGTGCGGAATATGAATTGCGCTGGGGCTCGGAAGAAACGGCACGGTCACTCTACGAAGCAGCCGTAAGGCTTTCGTTCGAGGAGCGCGGTGCCAGCGGCGCCGACGCCTATCTGGCCCAGACTGACGTCAAGCCCGCGCCCTACACCGATCCTGTCGGCAACTACAGCGCGATGGCCCAGAGCGACATCGGGATTCCGTGGGTCGACGGAGCCGAGAACTTCGAACGCAACCTTGAACGCATCATCGTGCAGAAATGGATCGCCATCTTCCCGCTGGGCGTCGAGGCGTGGTCGGAGCACCGCCGCACGGGCTATCCGAAACTGCTGCCCGTGCCCACCGACAAGTCGGGCGGCACGGTGGACGTAGCGCAGGGTGCACGACGCCTGCCTTACCCCGTCGAGGAGTACCAGCAGAACAACGACAACCTTCAGTTGGCCATCCAGACGCTCGATGGCGAGCAGCAGAACGGCAACCGCACGGGCGACGTCATGGGAACCCGTGTATGGTGGGATTGCAAATCTTATAACAACTAACAGCTATGAAACAGAACTTTATATTCACGCTGCTGGCGCTGTTTTCGATGCTGTCGCTCGTCTCGTGCAGCGACTGGACGGAAACGGAGGCACTCGACAGTACGGTCAAAAAGCCTTGGGAGCAAGATCCTGCCCTATGGGCCGAGTACACCGCGACATTGAGGGCCTACAAGCAGTCGGAGCATTTCATCGTCTATGCCCGCATGCACAATTCTCCCGAGAAAGCGACCGGAGAGCAGGACTTCATGCGCTGCCTTCCGGATTCGCTGGACATCGTGACGCTGACCAACGCCGACAACTTCTCGAAATTCGACGCCGAGGACATGTCCGTCATGCACGAGAAAGGCACGAAGGTGCTCTATCAGATCGACTATGCCGCTCGTGCGGAGGAATTCGCCGATGCGGCGGCGCTCGACGCCTACTTGGATAAGGTCGTCGTTGCCGTCGCTGCCAATGGCATGGACGGCTACTCGTTCACGACCGACCCGTTGGCTGCGGATGCCACGGCTCGCATTATTGATAGGCTTGCCACGGCCAGAACTGACGGTCAGCTCCTCGTTTTCGAGGGTAATCCCCTGTCGCTCGCTGCCACCGACCGTGCAAAGATGGATTACGTCATCCTCGATACGGAGAAACTCGAAAATGTTTTGGATGTGAGACTCCATGCCCTGCACGCTGTTAACTATGCCGGCATCGAGGCCAATCGGCTGCTGCTGACCGCCGAAATCAATGCGGCGCTGTTTGATGAAGACCGCACCGAGCACGCCGCCGTCGACGAAATGTCGCGCCGCGTCGTCGAACTCGGGCCTTATGCGGGGCTTGCGGCTTACAATATTGCCGAAGATTACTACCATTCCGAGATGAACTACCAAACCATCCGGCAGGCGATACAAACGTTGAACCCCTCTAAATAAAGACAGTCATGAACATGAAAAAGATACTAATGGCGGTTCTCGTTTCGCTTGTGGCTTTCACGGCCTGCGAGAACTACGGCGATGACAATCACAAGTTCGACAATGTCGTATACCTCGACGTCGCTTCGACGAGCGACGCACAGCTCACGACCTTCAGCAACACCCGGGCTACCTACGATTGCGCGTTGCAGGCGGTACTGACATATCCGGCAGGACAGGATGTGGCGGTGACGCTCACGGTCGACCCGTCGCTCGTCGGGACGTACAATGCCCGTTACGGTACGGAGTGGACGATGCTCGATTCAAAATATTATTCTTTGCTGTCCGAAACTGTGACCATTCCGGCAGGGAAGACGACCTCCGATGCTGTCACGCTGCGCCTCCGTGAACTCACCGGAGAAGGAGATGAGCAGACCGGAGCTTTGCCAATCGACGAAACCTATCTGGTTCCAGTACGCATCGGTAGCGCATCGATCGATGTGTTGCACGGCTCCGACGTGGCTTACTACGTCGTCAAACGCTCCTCGGCCATCACCGTCGCGGCACAACTTACGGACAACTGGATCGAGTTCCCGACCCTCGATAAGTATTCCGAAAGCAGCAAGGATTGGAACGGCCTGCGGGCTGTGACCTACGAGGCCCTGATTTACATCGACGAATTCGTGAAAACCAATACTGAAGGCAATCCCGTCAACATCTCGTCCGTCATGGGCGTCGAGCAGTACCTGCTGCTGCGTATCGGCGACACGAATTTCGAGCGCGAACAGTTGCAGTTCGACGGTTCGGGCAGTGGCTCGGGCTTCGGCAAGATTCCCGGACGCGACGCGATGAAGCATCTCGAAACGGGGCGCTGGTACCATGTGGCCTGCACCTACGACCAGAATACCCGCACGGCCCGCATCTACGTCGACGGGCAGATTCAGAGCGAAGTCACGGGCGTGGGCATCACGACGCAGAACGATAAGAACTGCATCAACTTGGCCATGCGGGCGCTCTACGACCTGTGGAACACCGCTCCCGAGGGCGACAAGGCCCAGTACGAAGAACTGGGGTACGATGGCCTGAGCGAGGCCTATCAGTTCTTCATCGGCCGCTCCTACGACGACTATCGGCCTCTGAACGGCAAGATCGCCGAGGCGCGTGTATGGTCTGTGGCCCGCACGCCGGAACAGATTTGGGAAAATATGTATGAAATCGAAAACCCGGAGAACGATCCGACGCTTTTGGGGTATTGGAAATGCAACGATGCCTCGGGAAATACGGTCAAGGACTATTCGATGTACGGCAACGACGGCGTCGCCAAGTACGACATCATTTGGCCGCAGGGCATCGAGATCCCGAAACTTAACGAAAACAACGAGTAACTATGAAGACGATTTTTGATTTGCAAACAGGGGTGGTAACGCTTCTCTGCACGGCGGCACTCGCGGGCCTTACGGCCTGCGAGGCCGATCCCGTGATGCAGGAAAGAGGGAAGTTGCCCGACAAAGGTTCCATCGAAGAGGTTCATGTGATGTTGTGCAGCAGCAATTCCGTGGAAAATAGGGTCGATGTGCTGCTGACCGAAGGAGGGGTTATGACGAAGAACTTCTACTTGAGGCAGACACAGCCGGCGGCAGCGGGATATTCGCTCGACGCATGGTGCGATGCATCTTTGCTCAATGACTACGATGCCGGAGATGAAATCGAACGCACACTGCTGCCGGAGGCGAATTACGAGTTTCCCGACGGCAAGACGCTCGACCTCTCGGCCGCAACGCAGCGCTCGGAATTGAAACGTATCAAGTTCTCGGCAAGCGGACTTGCCGCCGGGGAATATGTACTACCGCTTACGGTCGCTGCACAGGACGCACCGGACGCGGACAAGACGCTTTACTACAACGTTTCGGTTCGCCAACCCTACACCGACGAATACACCCTGCACGACGGCCACGACCTGTTCTTCGTGTTCTATGTCAATACGAACGATTTTCAGCCGCTGTTGGCGCAGGACTACATCATGCGGAAGAAAGTGGCACGCGGCACGACCGTGGCGTGGTACGGTACCGTAGGCAACATCGTCAACCTGCGCACTGTCCAGGTCGGCTACGATGCTGCAGCCGGCCGCGCCCTGCTTGATCTCGGAACCGACATGACTTATGTGCTCAGCCAATCGACGAAATATATCCGTCCGTTGCAGGAACACGGACGCAAGGTATGTATCAGTATCGAAGGCGGAGGCAAGGGGCTCGGGTTCTGCAACCTCACCGATGCTCAAATCGAAGACTTCGCAGCGCAGGTCAAGACCGTTATCGAACAATACGAACTCGACGGTGTAAACCTCTGGGATCGAAATTCCGGCTACGGCAAGGAGGGTATGCCGGCCGTGAACACGACCTCCTATCCGAAGCTCATCAAGGCATTGCGCGAGGCACTTGGCACGGAAAAATTACTGACGGTCACGGTTTACGAGGAGCCGACCGCTACTTTCTGGGATACGGAAGCGACGGGCGGAATCGCCGTCGGCGATTACATTGACTACGCATGGTCGGGTTACAACAGCAACAGCGAGGCCCCGCAGCTGCTCGACCCGTGGCATCCCGAACTGGAGTATGTATCCACCTATACGCAAAAGCCGATTGCCAATCTGCCCAAGGATCGGTACGGCTGCATCAACTTTCCCATCTATCCTGCTGCCCAAACGGAAGAAGAGGCCATGATGCGGGAGCCTAGATTCCTTTTAGATTGGACTCCTAATTATAAGCCTAACAACATCATCGTCTTCGACGATTTGCACAGCAATCTCCAGGACAGTTACGAAGGTTTTTGGGACAATACGTTTGCAGCGTGTTGCATTTTTATGGATCCAGAAAACAGCTATTTGCTCGGAAGCAAAAAAGGATACACCTATCTGTTGGATATGAACAGACTCTGGACATTATCCGAGGGTATTCAGAATTACGGCAAATGGCTGAAAGATTGGAATTGATAAAAACGGTCGACAAAATACACCTATGTTCTTCCATTTTATCCTCTCACAGCTCTTTAACCGGAGCAAAAACAATTAAAATTCAAATCAAAATGAAACAAAACTTCAAATTATTCACAACACTGGCAGCCAGTGCAGCGATGATGATCTCCTGCCAGCAGGCAGAAGAACCGACGATGGACAAGGCCCAGGAACCTGTCGTCAAAACACGTGCTTACGGGGACAAAACTCCGAAGGTCACCATTTATGTCGAGACCAACGACGTGAACCCGCTTAATGCCGGCGACTACCTGCTCTCCGACGGTTCGGCCTATGCCGATATCGTGGAGTTCTTCGCCGCCAATCTCAACAAGGAGACGGTCAACGGAGTAGTGCGTCCGACCCTCTATCTGAACGACAAGATGACCAACCTGCTCGAAAACGGCGGTGCTGCCACCTATGTAGCCGGTCTGCAGGCTAAGGGCATCAAAGTCGTGCTCACCATCCTGCCTAACTGGCAGAATATCGACTTCACGAGTCTCAATGACACGCAGGCCGATCAGCTTGCAACGATTCTCGCCTATGCCGTAAATAAGTACGGACTCGACGGTATCGGATTCGACAACGAGTACGGCGGCACGGTGACCTCCGTTTCCGGTTCGTATGGCAACCTGATCACCAAACTGCGCGCCAAGCTGCCCGCCGGCAAGTTGATTACCCTCTTCCAGTACAATATCGGCTACAATCAGATCAACGCGACAGCCGGAGCCAAGCTCAACCATGTCTATTCCAACTTCGGTTACAACACGTATATCAGCACTTCCGGCGTAACCAAGGAGCGCTATGCACCGTTGTCGATCAATCTGGGTTCCATCGGTAGCAATGTATCTTATTATGGGGATAGAGCCTATGATTTGACCGAGGCCGGTTACGGTGGAATCATGCACTTCAACCTGCGTACGAGAACCGATTCCGATCCGCTGTCGCTGTTCAATTCCATTGCCGATGGAGCTTGGGAGGAAACCGTTACTTGCGAGAATGGTAACCGCCCGCAGGACTGGACGTTCGTCAGCAGCGGTTACACCATCACCTACGACGAGGCTACGGCCGAATAACTCTTCAGAGGTGTATTTGTTGGCTTGTTTAGAATCGGTTGAGCATCTGTAAGCGACCCGATTTTGACCCGCACATCTTTTGAGGTGTGCGGGTGTTTTTAACTTTCGGATAAAAAAGCCGTTCGAAGAATATTCGAACGGCAATAAGAAAATATCCGGATGTAAATGTTGACCGATTCAGAATGTGAGCATCTGTAAGTCTTTTTGTATTGAAAAATTCACTTTTAATGAATCGTAACCGGTATTTTCTTTATGAAACGCATAAATTATAAATTTATTGTGGCAAAATCAAACTTCTCGGTTAAACCATAAATGAAATAGCATAAAATAAAAGCACGGACTTAACCTATTGACACCTGAGGAATGCTACAACCCGATGAACAGATAGGAGAAGCCCGTGCTGTTTTTTGCACGATTTCCCCTATCATCCCGTCCATCTTGTCTTTGTAGCATTTTCAGGTGTCGATGACAGGATTCGACAGCTATTCGCCGTTTGGCAAAGATAAGAAAATTATCCTACAGATACAATATATGCAATTTAATTCATTGTAATAAACGACAAATATAGATGGACAAATTGTTGCATACATCTTTGTTCAGAGCCATCTTAAAATCATTGAATCGAAAAGTTGTTTCTGAAAAAAGGCTGCAAACTTACTTTTTGAAATTTGCCCGCCTCATTACAGCACTTTGCGATGACACAGATTGTCTGTCGGCATTACATACGTTAAATTATACGCAAATCCAGTTTCGATTTCTGCTTTCTCGAATTCATGAACCGTCCGTTTCGCTTCCGCCATATATACACCGGGTTGTCGACATGACTCTCGAATTTATCTGCTTGGAAAAAGAGTTGTTATATCATCGTATTGAACACCCGCGATCTTTCATATCTGAACCTGCATTTACTTCACCGCTCCATTGGTCCAAACACTATCCTGCGATCAGCGTTTCGGAAATCCTTTGCGGACTCGATCGGATGACTCCACCTCCTTTCGTGCTGGCAGATGGTTCGACAGCTCCATTCAATTTGGTTGTTCGGGTCTTCGAGAATACATTGCATGTTAAACTCGGCGATCCGACTGATGTCAAACGCCGTGTTCTGGAACGCAAGAAAGATCGCACAAAATTTACCGATGCACTGCTTTATTCCTTGAATAAGGAAGATGAATGATTTTTTTCGATTTTTTATATCCGGGCGGATATCCGGACATGTAATTGGGTATCCTGAAAATTCCTATTTTTGCAAAGCAAACCAACCAATTCTGTGTAAGTCGAATTATGGAAAACTTGGACAAAAGCCAATTTATCGTCCTGCTCGAAACATCTCTCAACCGACGATTACTGTCCCCTGAGCAGAAGACTCTCGACGCTGCCTATGAAGATTACATCGACCTGCTGCACGGTCTTACTGTTCAATCCTGTAAATCGTCCCTCGACCTGCTGCACGAACTTGCCCGCCTCCAATCCTGCCTGATGCGGTTGCAGGAGCGAATTGTCGAAAAGGAATCTCCGCAAGTGTTGTTGCTCAAATCGGCGCTTCTATTGACGAATTTCGAGATCCGTTTAGTCTTTACCCGGGTTCGTTATCCGTCCATCGCCGCCCCGGTGTCGGTCGAAGTCCCCAAGTCGCCGCTGTTCCTCTCCGAGCAATTCACACCTACGGATATCATGGAGCTTGCTACGGCCCTGCAACTCTCCGGAGCCATACGCCGCATCGACGGCACACGGATCGATCTGGCGACACTTGTCGATGTGCTTTCCGGAACTTTCAACGTCCGTATCAACAACCCGGAGCAGTGCCGCCATACGCTCATCAACCGAAAGTTGCGTCTGACGCATTTTCTCGACATCCTGCGCAACAATCTGATTGCCTACAGCCAGCGATAGGCAGTCTGTTTTTATTCAGCATCACGCTCCGGGGATTCATCGTGTCCCGTCCTGAAAAAGGTTTACAGTGATTGATAATTAAAGATAAACATTT
>OGKD01000463.1_pt1 | contig 29507 bp, 24 predicted proteins | sample 1572371 | NCBI WGS metagenome assembly OGKD01 (sample SAMEA2582096, study PRJEB24529) | metagenome | biome: Human gut stool | place: China | collected 2011 | reverse complement strand
ATTCATGGCGAAGCCATGTACACCGCACCTGATTGCGCAGCGCGTGCAGCTCTTCAAGATAAAAACTGCCAATGTGCGGGGTCAAGGGGTAAGACCCCTTGCCTTTCTCTGGGGGTTCCAAAGGGGGTATTCTCTTTGGAAAGAGAATACCCCCTTTGTCTCGCGCCCCCTGCGAATAGGGGGACAAAAAGCAGCAGCGCTTTCACGCTGCAAAAACCCACCGCGCAGCGCGCGGACAATAAGGAGTTATTATGTTAAAAAACGTCAAATGCGCCCGCTGCGTCAAGTGCGGGAAAGAATACGAGGCCACGGCGAACCTCACGAACTGCTCGTGCGGCGGCATTCTCGACATCATCTATGACTACGACTACATCAAAAAGAACCTGACGAAGGAAACGCTCAAGTCCCGCCCGAACACAATGTGGCGCTACCGCGAGCTGCTGCCGGTGGAGGAGACGACGCCCGACACGCCGCTGCGCGTAGGCTGGAGCCCGCTCTACGAAGAGCCGCGCCTTGCAAAGCAGCTCGGCCTCAAAACGCTCTGGGTCAAGGACGACGGACAGAACCCGACGGCGTCCTTAAAGGACCGCGCGTCCGCCATGGCGGTCGCCAAGGCGGGGGAGGCGGGCGCGAAGATCATCGCCTGCTCGTCCACGGGCAACGCCGCGAGCTCTCTTGCGGGCAACGCCGCGGCCGCGGGCCTCAAGACCTTCATCTTCGTTCCCGAGCGCGCGCCCAAGGGTAAGGTTGCGCAGCTGATGACCTTCGGCGCAAACGTGATCTCCGTCAAAGGCAACTATGAAGAGACGTTCGAGCTGTCGAAAAAGGCCATCGACAAGTGGGGCTGGTACAACCGCAACGCGGCCATCAACCCGTACCTCTCCGAGGGCAAGAAGACCGTTTCGATCGAGATCGCCGAGCAGCTCGACTGGAAGATGCCGGATTATCTCGCCATCTCCGTCGGCGACGGCTGCACCATCGCAGGCGTGTGGAAGGGCCTCAAGGACCTGTACGCCATCGGCTTTATCGACAAGCTCCCGCGCCTCATTTCCGCGCAGGCCGAGGGCTGCCACCCCATCAACCGAGCCATCGCGGAGAACAAGCCCTGGGAGCCGATGGAGGAGAACACGCTGGCGGACTCCATCGCCGTCGGCGTGCCGCGCAACGCGGACAAGGCGCTCATGGCGATCCGCGAGTCGAACGGCATCGTCGTGAACGTGACGGACGAGGAGATCATGGCGGCGCAAAAGCTGCTCGGCACGACCTGCGGCGTCTTCAGCGAGCCCGCGGGCGTCACCGGTACGGCGGCAGTCAAGAAGCTCTGCGAGCAGGGCGTGCTCGGTGAGAACGACACGGTCGTCTCCGTCGTGACGGGCAACGGCCTCAAGGACGTGGCCAACGCCATCAAGTTCTGCGGCGAGCCGATGAGCCTGCCGAACGACCTTGACCTGCTGGTCGAGGAATTCGACAAGCGCGGCATCAAGACCGAAGCGTAACAGAAAAAGAAGAGCCCCGTGAATCGCATGATCCGCGGGGCTCTTTTCATACAAAATACTTTTTGACAAATGGGATCTGGTGAAGCAGCGCTGAGACGAGGAACGACAGCGCGCCGATGATCAATGTCAGCAGGGGAACGGAGAAAAACACGTTGAGTGACAGCGTGTTGAAGTGCAGAAAAATGTCGAACGATTCGATGAACAGCGGGTGTACGAGGTACGCGCCGAAGCTCCAGCGCGACAGCGCGTGAATGCACCTGTGACACTTTTCGCTTAAGTTCGGGAAGTTCAGATGCTCTTTGGCAAAGACGAACAGCCCCACGCAGACAAACAGTACATTGAGCGAATCGTAGCCGTAGAACAGCTCTGTTGCCGCGCCCTGCAAACGCGAGGCGAATGACGTCAGCACGACCGTGAGGACGAAGCCGAGCACACCGAGCGCGTAAAGCACACGCTTTGCGGTCAAGGAAAACTCCTTGCGGACCAAATAGTAACCGAGCACAAAGTAGGGGACGAAGCCGAGCGTGAAATGATAATAGAATTTGCCCGTGAGCGCCTTGAATTCAGCGCAGTATTGCCACGAGAGAAGCGACACGGCCGACGCGATCTGCGGCAGCAGGAACGTAAAGATGAGCGTGAGCAGTAGAAAATAGCGCAGGAGCTTTTCATCGCGCACGATGGCGCGCAGAAACGGCACGATCAGATACAGTCCCACGATCATGAAGAGAAACCACATGTGATAGTGACCGTTGAGAAACTGTTGCAAAATAAGGTTCGTCGGGCATCCCTCGAAGTTCACCATGAAGACGGCGTAGAGCGCCGACCAGAAGATGAACGCTGTGACAAGGCGCGACACGTTCTTTTTCAGAATGTGCCCGATGCTCTGCGAGCCGGAGAGAAACAGCGCGCCGCTGATCATCACAAAAACCGGAACAGCCCAGCGGACGGCACTGTCGTAAAGGTTGAAGGCTTGCCAGGCTCTTGAATAGACGTCCGTATCGGCCCAGTGCTGCGCGGACAGATGCAGCACGATGACGGCGAAAGTCGCCAGAATGCGCAGTACGTCAAAATACGCGATGCGCTGCGGTTGTGTCTGTTCCATACTTAACGTTCGACCGCCTTTTCAGGATCTTCGTTCTCTGCTGGTGCGGTCTCCTCGGCAGCGGGGGAGGCAGACTCATCCGCTGCGGGCTCTGCCGCGGCAGCTTCGGCCTCATGCGCCTGCTGGGCGGCCATGGCCTCGGCGCGGCCTTCTTCGCGCGCCTGCTTTACGGCCTCCTCGCGGGTCTTTTCCGCCTTGGCGCGCTCCTTTTCGACCATGTGCTGAGCGTGCTTATTTTGCAGCTTGAACACCAGCCGCAGCACGAACACGAACACCACGATCGCAAGGCCGAGCCAGCTCCAGAACTTGAGCTCGAAGAGCGTCTTGACCGTCCAGTACTTCGCCTGCATGCCGAGGAAGCAGAACAGGATCGACACGGCCAGCGCCGCGCCGAACAGCAGCACCCACAGCACCGACTTGACGGCGCTGTGCTTGCGCACGCGCAGGTGCGCGATCAAAAACAGCAGACTCAGCAGAAAAAACGCAGGGAACTGCGCAAATAAAATTTCCCTCAGATCCATATCTTACCTCACAGTGCGCATTTGCCGCGCTTCAAGTATTCGCCCATCTTGCCGCCGACGACCTTGCCGCCGTCCACCTGCAGCTGACCGCGCAGGTAGACCTTCGACACGCCGCCATTCGTGCGGAAGCCCTCGAACGGCGTGTAGCCCGCCTTGGAGAGCATGTCCGCGCCGTGGAGCACGTGGCTCGCGCCGGGATCGTAGACGACGATGTCGGCGTCGCTGCCCGCAGCGATGACACCCTTGCGGGGGTAGAGACCGTAGAGCTTGGCGGGATTTTCGCTCAGCGCGCGGCAGACGCCGCCGAGCGAGAGCTTGTTTTCATTGATGGCCACAGTGTAGACGACCTCGCCACGCGTTTCGACACCGGGAAGACCGCCGGGGATCTTCGTAAAGTCGTCGCGGCCCATGTCCTTTTGCTCGAGCGTGAACGAGCAGTGGTCGGTCGAGATGGTCTGCACCTCGCCGCGGCGCAGCGCCTTCCAGAGCGCTTCACTGTCCTCCTGCGAGCGGATGGGCGGCGCGCAGACGTAGCGCGCGGCGGAGGAAAAGTCGGGATCGTAGTAAACGCCGTCGTCGAGCGCCAAATACTGCGGGCAGGTCTCGACATACACGGTCTGTCCGCGGCGGCGCGCCGCGGCGATCTCGTCAAGAGAAGCACGGTTCGTCGTGTGGACGATGATGACGGGCGCGTCGGCCGCCTGCGCGATGCGCAGCAGACGCGAAACAGCCTCGGCCTCTAAATAGTCGGGGCGGGAGATCGGGTGCGATACGACGTCCGCGCCCAAACCGCTCGCCTTGAGTTCGGCGATGCGCGCGTCGATGACGCCCGCGTTCTCACAGTGGACGCCCGCGATGCCGCCGCGGGCCTTGAGCGCTTTCAGCGCGCGGTAGACCGCGCCGTCGCCGATCATCATGGCGGGGTAGGTGAGGTACATCTTGAAAGACGTGATACCGGCGTCGAACATCGCGTCGAGCTCAGACTCGATGCTCTCGTTCCAGTCGTCGATGGTCATATGGAAGCCGTAGTCGCAGTAGCACTTGCCGTCGGCCTTTTTATGCCAGAGATCAAGCCCATAGGCAAGGGATTCCCCTTTATTGGGGCAGGCAAAGTCGATGACCGTCGTCGTGCCGCCGCGGATGGCGCTTTTGCTGCCGCTTTCAAAGTCGTCGGCCGTCGTGGTGCTGCACACATCGAGATCGAAGTGCGTGTGCGCGTCGATAAAGCCGGGGAAGAGCATGCAGCCCGTCACGTCGACGACCTCGCTCTGCGCGGCGAGCTCGGGCGGGATGTGGCCGAGCATTTCGACCTTTTCCCCGTCGATGAGCACGTCGGCGCGGCGGCAGCCGCGGCCGCTGACGACATAGCCGCCTCGAAGCAGTGTTTTCATGGAAGAACCCTCCTTTGAAAAAATACCGTTCCAAATTAGCAAAAGCATAGCATACTTTTTACCTGATTTCCATAGAGTTTGGAAAAAATGTGAGAAGCGCCAAGATTTTTGCCGCAAATTCGGAACAATGCCGTATTGAGAAAGTAGCAGACATACGATACAATAAAATCATACCACATTCCGCTTTTATTTGTACAAAAAGCGAACTTTTGGCGCGCAGACCAACTGAGAGATGTGAAAAGAAGCTGTGTGTCACGAAGAGCGGACAGAGAAAAAGCGGAGTGAAAAAATTGAGGAGGAAAACACTATGCGCAAGTTCCTATCCGTCCTGCTCGCAATGGCGATGGTCCTCAGCCTGACTGTGACCAGCTTTGCGGCGGACACCGCCGCTGATGCGAAAGCCGAGATGGCGGGCAAGACTGTCATTCTGCATACGAATGACGTGCACGGTGCGGTCGAGGGCTATGCCTACATCGCACAGCTCAAGGCCGACTATGAGGCCAAGGGCGCCGAGGTCATCCTCGTCGACGCCGGCGACTTCAGCCAGGGCACGACCTATGTCAGCTCCACCAAGGGCGCTGATGCGGTCACGATGATGAATGCCGCGGGCTACGACGTCGTCACCCTCGGCAACCACGAATTCGACTACGGCTATGCCCAGCTCAAGGAAAACATGAGCAAGGCCAAGTTCAAGGTCGTCTGCGCGGACGTCTTCAATGAGGACGGCACCCCCATCTTCGACGCGAGCTACACCTACACCACCAAGTCCGGTGTGAAGGTCGGCTTCTTCGGCATGGAGACCCCCGAGACCCAGACCAAGGCCAACCCCGCGCTCATCAAGGGCCTGACCTTCGCTGACAAGGACGCCTTCACCAAGGCTGCCGCCGATCAGGTCGCGGCGCTCAAGGATGCGGATGTTGTCATCTGCCTTGCGCATCTGGGCGTTGACGCAGAGTCCGCTCCTTACCGCTCCACCGATCTTTACGCCGCAGTCAAGGGCATCGACTTCATCATCGACGGCCACTCCCACACCGTGATGACCAAGGGCGAGAAGGGCGAGCCCATCCAGTCCACCGGTACCGCGTTCAAGAACATCGGCGTGATCGTCATCGATGACGCCAGCAAGAAGATCGAGAGCAACTCCCTTTACGAGATCAAGGAAGACACCGCCAAGGACGCGACCGTTGCCGCGGCGGCAAAGGTCATTGTTGACCGCGTCAACAATGAATACGGGGTCAAGTTCGCCACCAGCAAGGTTGAGCTCAACGGTGCGAAGGCCCCCAACGGCAACCGCGACGTGGAGACCAACAACGGCGACCTCATCACCGACGCGATGCGCTGGAAGGTCTTGCAGAACAAGGACGGCCTGACCGTGAATGAAGACCATGTGGTCGCCATCACCAACGGCGGCGGCATCCGTGCGGCGATCGCCAAGGGCGATGTGACCAAGAAGGACATCAACACCGTTCTGCCGTTCGGCAACACGGTCGCGGTCGTCTATGTCACGGGTGAGCAGCTGCTCGAAGCGCTCGAGGCGTCTACCTTCAGCACCCCGACGGCGGTCGGCGGCTTCCCGCAGGTTTCCGGCATCAACTTCACCATCCACACTGGCAAGGCGTATGACAAGAACGACACCACCTATCCCGAATCCACCTACTATGGCCCCAAGACCATCAACCGCGTGGTCATCAACAGCGTCAACGGCAAGGAATTCAAGGCCAATGAGGTCTACGCCGTTGTGACGAACAACTTCTGCGCCGCCGGCGGCGACACCTACTATGCCTTTAAGGCCGCTTCCGCCCAGTTCGACACCGGTATTCCTCTGGACGAGGCTGTGATGGAGTATGTGACCAAGGAGCTCAAGGGCGTGATCGGTGAGCAGTATGCCGCGCCTCAGGGCCGCGTCACCTACTTCAATCCCTTCAAGGATGTGAAGACCACCTCCTGGTACTTCAACTACATGATCCATCTTTATGAGGCTGGCGTGATCTCCGGCACCTCCGCCACCACCTACACGCCCGACGCCAAGCTGTCCTGGGCGGCCGCACTCAAGCTCCTGCTTGTCAGCCACGGCGATCTCAAGGCTGCGGACGCCACCGGCGCCGACTGGAGCAAGAACGTCATCGCCAAGGCTGCTGAGCTCGGCCTCGTTGCCGCCGATCTCGACGGCACGAAGGCCATCTCCCGCCTCGAGTTCTGCCAGGTCGCTGCCAAGCTCAACAAGCTTGCCGAGTCCAAGACCGAGAGCAAGTTCACCGACTGCGCCGACGGTTACGTGATGGCGCTCGTCGATGCGAAGGTCATCAACGGCATGACCGAGACCACCTTCGAGCCCGATGCCTCTCTGACCCGCGCGCAGATCGCCAAGATCATCTATCAGCTGAACCTGATCGAGAAGTAAGGCAAAATATAAACGCAAAAAGAGCGCTGCTTAGGCAGCGCTCTTTTTGTTGCAAAGGGGAGAGGAGCCGGTGCGACGCACCGGCTCCCCGTTTCATTTTGCAATTTTGTTGTTATGTGTACAGATAGCTGTACTTATCGCGCACGGTGAGGATCAACGCCTCGAGCTCGACGGGGAGATCATTGTCGCAGGAGGCCAAGTCGTATTCCTTCACGCCGTCCTCGTAGCGCAGGCGGACCATATCGTCGTCCTCGAAGAGCACGCCGTAGTTTTCGCTCTCGTCCATGTCCTCCTTCGTCTGGAAGAGGGTGAATTTGTCGTGGCAGGGTTCGCTGGCGTAGGGGCAGAACTGCGTGCAGTTGCCGCATTCGTTGCACATCTTGTCGACATGGACGATCTCGTGCGAGCCGTCGGCCATCTTGATGACGACATTCGCGCGGTTCGGGCAGGAATCGACGCAGTTTTCACACACGGTGGAGCACTGTAAGCAGCGCTCGCCGTCGCAGACACACTTACTGGCCATCGAGAGGATACCCTTCTTGGCCTGCGCGTCGAACTCGGTCACATCGGCCTCGGCAGGGATGTCGTAGATGTGCGGGTGACCGACGACGATCTCGGCAAAGCGCGCGGCGTCGGCAATGCCCTCGACCACGGTGGCGGGGCCGCGGTGCGCGTCGCCCGCGCAGTACACGCCGGGGATGTTCGTCTCGAACGCGGGACCCTTGCGCTCCATCTCGATGCCGTTTGCGGCCATCAGCTCAGCGTCGACCTGCTCGCCCACGGCGGAGATGACCATGTCGCAGGGAATGGTGAACTGCTCGCCGGATTTGACGGGGCTGCGGCGGCCGCTCTCATCCGGCTCGCCGAGGATCATCTTATCGCACAGGAGCTTTCCGCGGCTCTGTTTGACGGGCGCGGCCAGCTCGACGAATTCGACGCCGTCCGCGATGGCGAGCTGTAACTCGTGCTCGTCGGCGGGCATGAATTTCTTCGTGCGGCGGTAGAGAATGGTCGCGTGCGCGCCCATGCGCTTGGCGACGCGCGCGGCGTCCATGGCGGTGTTGCCCGCGCCGACAACGACGATGTTGCCGCTCAGGCAGGGCTTGACCTGCTTTTTCATGCGCTTCATCCACTCGATGACGCCCTGCACGTTGCCTTCAATGTCGAGCTTGCCGGGCTTCCACGCGCCGGTGGCCATCAGGATGTGCGTGTAGCCCATCTTCTTGAGCTGTTCGACGGACGGAGCAGGCTTGCCGAGCTTGACCTCGACGCCGTAGCGCTCCATGAGCGCGACGTCCTTGTCGATGGCCTCGTCGCTGATGCGGAAGGCGGGGATGACGTAGCGCGGCACGCCGCCGAGCTTGCGCTCGCGCTCGAAGATCGTGGTGGGAACACCCTCGCGGCCAAGGAAGTACGCCGCGGCGATACCGGTCGGGCCGCCGCCGACGATGGCAACCTTTTTATCCTCGACCGGCTCAGGCATACGGAGGGAGGCCATCAAGGTGTTGTAGCCCTTTTCCGCGGCAAGAAGCTTCGTCTCGCGGATGTGGACGGATTCCTCATAGAAGTTGCGCGAGCACTTGCCCTGGCAGCGGTGCGCGCAGATGGTGCCGGTGATAAACGGCAGGGCGTTCTTCTCGGTGATGAGCTTCAGTGCTGGGCCGTAGAGCCCCTTGCGGCAGAGCTCAAGGTATTCGGGAATGTCCTGCTCGATGGGGCAGCCGCCCTTGCAGGGCGCGGTAAAGCAGTCGAGCAGCGGCACCTGTTCATCTTTTTTGCGCGAGGGGAGCGGCTTGATTGCCTTGAGGTGGTGGAAGTCGTGCAGCGCGGAGGCGGCAAGGTCGGAGATCGCGGCGGGGTCGTTGCCGGAAAATGCGCGGTAGGGCATATCCTTGACCTTTTCGACCATCTGGTGCAGGCGGTTGTAGCCGCCGGGCTTCAAGATGGTGGTGGCGACGGTGATGGGCCAGATGCCGGCGGCAAAAAGCTTGTCACAGTTGAAGTAGTCCGCGCCGCCTGCGAACGAAATGCGCATCTTGCCGCCAAACTGGCGGGAGATGCGATTGCACATCTCAATCGTCAGTGGGAAGAGGCTGCGGCCGGACATGTACATTTCCTCGTTGGGAAGCTCGCCGCGCGTCGTGTCGACGGGGAAGGTGTTGGAGAGCTTGAGGCCGAATTCAAGGTCCTGCTTGTCCGCAAGCTTTTGCAGCCGCTCGAACATCGGCACGGCGTCCTCCCACTGGAGGTCCTCGTTGAAATGGTGCTCATCGAAGACGATGTAGTCATAGCCCATGGAATCGAGGATGCTGCGCGCGGTCTTGTAGCCGAGAATGGTCGGGTTGCACTTGACGAAGGTGTGCAGATGCTTTTCCTTGAGAAGATAGCTTGCGATGCGCTCGATCTCCTGCGGCGGGCAGCCGTGGAGTGTGGAGAGCGTAACGGAGCGGGAAACATTGGGGGAGATCGAGGCGATGAAGTCCTTTTCCTCGGGGAAGAGCTCGGTCAGGACTTTTTTACATTCCTTGAACTGCGCGGTCTTGCCCGCGTCCATCATGTTGTTGATATAGGTGTTGACCTTGCGGCCCTTGATGCCGTCCAGGTCGTAGCCGACGGACATATTGAACACGAACCCGTCGGGATCGCCGAAGCCGTAGACCTTGCTCATGATCTTGAGCGCGCACCAGGCCTTGATGTACTCGTCCTGCGCCTGCTGCACGGTCAGCTCGGTCGACCACTCCTGGTTGTAGCCCTCGTCAGCGGCGAGGATACAGGGGCGGGGAACACAGGCGGCAAGCTCCGCGCCGTCCATTTTCTGCACGGTCTTGACCTCGAAAAAGCGCGCGCCGGCGGCATAGGCCGCGATGATATTCTGCGCAAGCTGGCTGTTGGGGCCGGCGGCGGGGCCAAACGGTGTTTCGATGTGCTCGCCGAAGATCGGCAGGCTCTTGCCGCTTGCGTGATAGTGCTTATGAACGCCGAACACATCGCCGCACTGCGCGTATTCGCTCGTCACCCAGTTCATCAGAGAGTCGAACGGAATGGGATACATTTTTTCAGACATTGTTTTTTCCTCCCGCTTGCTTAATAGGTTCTGTGATTCAGCTCGCCCCAGAGTTTCTTGGCGGCTTCAAGAATGTGCGCATTTTCGGCTTCTTCGTCGATGCCGATGAGCTGGCGGTCGAGCATGAGGGTCTTGCCGGCGGCGATGGTGGTTTGGCACTGGCGGCCCGTCATGCCGAAGATCATGTGGCCGTCGATATTCTCGTCGGAGAACGGGGTGAACGGCTTATAGTCCATGACGATGATGTCCGCCGCGGCGCCGGGCTTCAGCACGCCGAGCGTGTCGGGGAAGTATTTTTCTCCGATCTTCGCGTTATTCTTGAAGAGCATGTCCGTGACCTCGCACCAGCCGACGTTCGGCAGGCAGTTCTGGCTGCGCTGGGAGCAGAGGGCGACCTTGAGGGACTCGAGCATATCGTTCGTGTAGGCGTCTGTGCCCATGCCGAGAAGAATGCCGCGCTTGTGGAGTTGGAGGACGGGGCAGATGCCGATGGCGTTGCCCATGTTGGATTCCGGATTGTTCACGACCATCGTGCCGGTCTCCTTGATGATCTCCATTTCGGCGGTGTTGACGTGGATGCAGTGGCCGAGGATGGTCTTGGGACCGAGAATGCCGTGATCCTGCAAGCGCTGGACGGGGCGGCGGCCATAGTTCTGGAGGGAGTCGTACACATCGTTCATGCCCTCGGACACGTGGATGTGATAGCCCGTGCGGCCGTTGTTGGCCGCGACCATGCGGTCGAAGGTCTTATCGGAGATTGTGAACAGCGCGTGGCCGCCGAACATTGCCGCGAGCATCGGGTCCTTATTCTTTTCACATTCGGTGATAAAATCGGCGTTCTCCTGAATGGCCTGTAAGCACTTCTCCTCGCCGTCGCGGTCTGAGACCTCATAGCACAGGCAGGAGCGAAGGCCCAGGCGCTTGCTCTCTTCGGCGATGGTGTGCAGCGAGCCGGGGATCTCACCGTAAGAGGCGTGATGGTCGAAAATGGTCGTCACGCCCTGCTTGATGGAGTCGATGTAAAGCGCGGCGGCGGAGGCGCACGTGCCGTCCATCATCAGGTGGCGGTCGATGGCCCACCATGTGCCGTCGAGCACTTCATAGAAGTTCGTCGGGTTGTTGCCGACGATGGAAAGGCCGCGGGCGAGGGCGGAGTAGATGTGCGTGTGCGCGTTGATGAACGCGGGCATGATGACGCCGCCCCTGGCGTCGATGATCTCGGCACCGGGATACTTGGCGCGCAGCGCCGCTTCCTCGCCGACTTCGACGATCTTCGTCCCCTCAAAGGCGACGGCGCCGTGCTCATAATAGCCCTGTGCATCTGCGTTGCGGGTGATGAGACGACCGTTGGTGACAAGTTTCATAAGTTTGCTCCTCCTTTTTCTTTTGCCTTTTCCCCGCCGCGAAAGCGGCACCGCAAGGGGAAAGAAAAAAGCGCTCCTCACACAGACCTTATCATCTCCCCGAAAGGGGAGACCGTACAGCCCGTGCGCGAAGCACTACGTTGCAGCTACCAAACGGTAATTTAGTTTGTAAAAATATTTTACAGGAATCGCGAACAAAATGCACGTTTTTTTCGTCTAAACTGACGTAGAAAATAAAAACGTAATTTTGTGCAATCCGTGGAAAGATAAAAAGATGCCCCGCAGCGGCCGTGTAAGCCCCGTCAAAACCTGCACCATTCTGGACAGGTGGGTCGCCTCTGTCCGGCTTTATTGCTTCCAACGTCCAGCCGCAAAAGGCAGCCGGGAGGCCTGCAAACCACCGGAGCGTACCGGCGTCCCTTATGACGAAATGTGGGTTTAAAAAGAACTTATCACGCACCCCGCAGGGCATGTTCAGTTTATCTCAGTTTTCGGAAAAAATCCGTCGCAATCGAAGTTTTACTCTTCGTCGGAAAGGATCTGCTCCATGAAGAGGTCGTAGACCTTGTCGATCTCTTCTTCGTCGTCAATGGTGACAAGGAACTCCTCGCCGTTTTCCATCTGGCTTTTGAGGATCACGAGACCGTATTCCTCTTCGTTTTCCTCGTCCTCGCTGTCCTCTTCGACCACGGGGAAGAAGGCCATATACGTCGTGCCGTTATGCTCGAGTGCGTCGACGTATTCCAGCTCTATATCGTTGCCCTCGTCATCGGTCAGCGTGACGAAATTGGGGCCGAACTCATCGTTCATGGGGGAACACCTCCTGAAAGTTTGTGCTCGCATTATACCGCACCTTGCGGCAAAATGCAAGACAAGATACGTACCACTTGACAGCCGTGCTATACTATATTCTGTATCACTATTGAAAATCAGCTATGCGCGCTTGCGCATATTTCTATCGCAAAGGAGGAGGCGCTTTATGGAAGAAAACCGCGCAGAAAACCAGACGCCCCGAAGACAGCACACCCAGCACCCCACGCATCAGGTACACAAGAAGAAAAAGTCCGGCACGACGAAAACGGTCATCGGCACCATCTTAGCCATCGGACTCACGACCTGCCTGATGTTTTTCGCCATCTTCATGGTCTACGTGCACACGTCGCTCGATCTGAATGTGGACATCTCGGCCTACACGCTCAAGCAGAGCTCGACAGTCTACTATCAGGATAAAACAAGCGGGGAGTGGGTGGAGCTCACGAAGCTCCACGGTGAAGAGAACCGAACGCTCGTCAGCATCGACGACATCCCCAAGCATGTGCGGGAGGCGCTGATCTCCATCGAGGACGAGCGCTTTGAAAGCCACCACGGCGTTGACTGGAAGAGCACGGCCAAGGCCATTCTCGGCAAGCTTACCGGCACGTCGACCCGCGGCGGCTCGACGATCACCCAGCAGGTCATTAAAAACACGACCGGCGAGAATGAGGTGACCATCAAGCGCAAGGTGGCAGAGATCTTCCGCGCGCTGCGGCTCGAGAAGAACTACTCAAAGGAGGAAATTCTCGAGACGTATTTCAACAAGGTTTATTTTGGTAACGGCTGCTACGGCATCGAGGCCGCGGCCGAGGGCTACTTTGGCAAGACCGTAGGCGAGCTGAGCATCGCCGAGGCGGCGTCTATCGTCGGCATCACGCAGTTCCCCTATAAATACGACCCTGCGCGCGGCGACTGGTACCGCGAGCAGAACAAGGAACGCCAGCTCACCGTTCTTTATAAGATGCACGAGCTGGGTAAGATCAGCGACGAGGAATATGAGCAGGCGAAAAATGAGCCGCTTGTGTTCACCTGGGATCCTGACTTCGTTCCCTCCGCAAGCGTGGCGAGCCGGGCGGACACCGCGTCGAGCACGACATATGACTCCTATTTTGTCGAGCGTATGTTCAACGACATCGTCGCCGATATGCACGAGCAGCTTGGCTACAACGAAAAAACGGCAAAGGATATGCTCTACACCGGCGGCTACTCGATCTACTGCACGGTCGATCCCGAGATCCAGTCCATCGTGGAGAGCGTTTACGCCGACCGCAATAACCTGAACTACACCTCGTCCAAGGGCCAGCTGCTCCAGTCCGGCGCGACGATCATCGACAACACGACGGGCGACATCGTTGCCGTTGCGGGCCGCGTGGGCGAGCGCGAGGGCCGGTTCCTGCTCGACTATTCGACCGTTGTGCGTCAGTGCGGTTCTGCCATCAAGCCTTTGAGCGTTTACGCGCCCGCGCTGGACGCCGGCGTCATCACGCCCGCGAGCGTCATCGACGACTATCCCGTTGAAATGCTCGGCGGAAGCATCTGGCCGGTAAACGCCTACTCGGGCTACCGCAGCATTATGACGCTGCAAGACGCCATCCGCAATTCGTCCAACCCCACGGCGGTGCGCACGGCCATCAAGCTGACGCTGCCCGCGTCGTATGCCTTTATGACCGAAAACTTAAGCTTCACGACGCTGACGAACGACGATATGACCGCGGCGGGCGCGCTCGCGCTCGGCGGCCTTTCCAAGGGCGTGACGACGCGCGAGATGGCCGCGGCCTACGCAACATTTGCCCGCGGCGGCGTTTACACCACGCCGAGAACGTATACCGAGGTGCTTGACCACAACGGCAACGTCATCCTTGAAAATAAGACCGAGTCCCACGTCGCGATGAACGAGAGCACCGCCTATGCGATGAACGAACTCCTGAAAAACGTCGTGCGCAACGGTACGGGTACGGGCGCGAACTTCTCCGGTATGACCATCGCCGGTAAGACTGGTTCGACCAACAGCAACAACGACCGTTACTTTGTCGGTTACACACCGTATTACACGGCAGCGGTCTGGGTCGGCTACGACACGCCGACGCGCATCGTGGCGAGCGGCAACCCCGCGGCCACGCTGTGGAAGACGTTTATGAGCAAGGTCCACGCGGGCCTTCCGAACAAGGACTTTGAAGTCAGCAGCGCCGACATGGTCAGCGTGACCGTCTGCACGCAGACGGGACTTCTGGCCTCGTCCGGCTGTCCCTCGCAGACTGTCAAGGTCGCAAAGAACTATGCGCCCTCGCTGAGCTGCGACGGACACATCAGCGTAACCGTCTGCGCCGATTCCGGCATGCTCGCCTCCGACTACTGCCCGAATGTTACGACGGCCTATGTGCTCGATCTGAGCCAGCCGAACGTCAGCAGCGGTTGGGGCTACAAGCGCGAGCTTCTCACGACGCCGCTGAGCGCCGCGCTTCAGGCAACGTATCAGGCACAGCTCGAAGAAGGGCTCATTTCGTCGATCCCTGCAGGCGAACCGGTGCGCACGAACAGCGGCACAGTGCAGCTATACAGCGATCTGATGTACAGCGGCATGTGCACGACGCACACAACGCCGCTGGAGCCCACGCCGGACCCGGATGCACCGGATGACGGCAGCGGCACGACGCCGGGCGGTGATGCCACCACTGGCGGCGACAGCGGCACACAGACGCCGTCTGACAACACCGGCACGGCGGGAGACAGCGCATCCGGCGATGTCGGAGACAACGGCCAGTTCCTCAACTGGCTGCTCAACAACGGCGGCACAGGCCGGTAAAAAGCAATAAAAAAGAGAACGGTTTTCACCGTTCTCTTTTTTATGCGGCAGCTTCCGCTTTTGCGTTTCGAATCTGCGCGAACAGCAGCAGGAGGAAGGGAAAGAGTACCATCCCTGCCACGCCGAACGTGCAGTAGCCGAGGTACATCGCAAAAAGCGACGCGACCGGCGGCAGCCCCGCCTGCGCGGAGAGAAGCTTGGGCTCGAGCGTGTTGCGCGTGATGAGCGTGCAGAGGTAGAGCACGAGGAGCACGATGGCCTTGGGCGGGAAGCCGAACAGCAGCGTGAAGACCGCCCACGGCACGAGCGCCGTGCCCGTGCCGAAGACCGGCAGCGCATCGAGCAGTGTGATGAGAAAGGCGAGCAGCAGGGAATAGCTCTGGCGCATGAGGAGAAAGCCGATAAGAAGCTCTGAAAACGTGATGAGCGACAGCGTTGCCTGCGCGCGCAGCCACCGCGCAAGCGAGCGCATTACGCCGCCGCGAAAGAGCCGCAGCTTTGCCATCGCTTCTTCCGGCACGGCGTGTTCGAGTGCCGCGCAGAGCTCGGGGTACGACGCGGAGGTGAAGAAGATCGCAAGCACGCCCGTCGCGATGGCGAGCACGCCGCCCGGCAGCGCCGCGGCGGCAGAGCCGAGCCACGCCATCGCGCGCGAAGACAGCGAGCGCAGCAGGCTGTCCGCGTCCGTGACGGCCCTGAAAAGCTGCTCGTGCAGATAGCCGCTGAGCCATTCGGGACTCGACGCGCTGAACTGCTCCAATCGGGAGAGCAGATCGTCCGCTGCGGCGGGGATCGCGTCGAAAAACGCGGGCGCGGCGGCAAGCAGCGCGTTCGTCTGAGAAAGCAGCGTAGACCACAGGAGCGACAGCAGCCCGCCGAGCAGAAACAGCAGCGTCAGCGTCAGGATCAGCGCGGAAAAGCCACGTTGAAAGTGAAATTTCCGCCGCAGATACAAAACGACCGGTTCCAGCAGCGCCGCGACGAGCAGCGCGAGCAGAAACGGCAAACACCACGGCAGCACATAGCGAAAGCAGACATAAAAGAGAGATGCACCCATGAAAAGCGCGAGCGATAAAGTGAGGAAGCGTCTCAGCCGTTCTTCATTCAAATTTTGCAGACCTCCCACCGAAAAAAGTGTTGCAATATGCGTTAAGATATGCTAAAATCCTGCCATATAAAGACAGATGACCGCGAAGGAGAAACATTATGGCGCCTGCAACGAAGTTTTATTTGGTCTCGTCAGAGGCCCTTCCGGAAATTTTTATCAAGGTGGCGGAGGCGAAGCGCATGCTCCAGTCCGGCGAGGTGCGCACCGCGGGCGACGCCGCCCGCACCGTCGGCATCAGCCGCAGCGCATTTTATAAGTACCGCGATGCGGTGCGCCCCTTCAACGACATGAAGACCGGCCGCATCATCACGTTCTACACGATGCTCAAGAACAACCCCGGCGTATTGTCCGACGTCCTTTCTATTTTTGCCGGTTCGGGCGCGAATATTCTGACCATCAACCAGAGTATTCCCACCAACGGCTGTGCCGCGGTGACGATCTCGGCCGAGACGTCCGAAATGCAGGAGTCGATCGAAGAGATGATGGCGCGGGCGCTCGCGCTTGAGGGCGTGGTGCGCTTCGATATCCTCGCGGCCTGAGTCACGCGGGCTTGTACAAGTTCATACGATGGATTGGCAGCGGCTGAGATGAGCGCTGTCAATCCATTTTTTGTTGGAAGTGGTTCTTATGAGCCTGATCGTACAGAAATTCGGCGGCAGCTCCGTGCGCGACTATGCGCATCTTCTGCGCATGGCGCGCATCGTCAAATCGCGGGTGGACGAAGGCGACGACGTGGTCGTCGTTCTCTCCGCGCAGGGCGACACGACGGACGGCCTGCTGCAAAAGGCAAAGGAGATCAGCGAGCGGCCTTCGCCGCGCGAGCTCGACATGCTGCTCTCCGCGGGCGAGCAGATGAGCGCCGCGCTCGGCGCGATGACGCTGCGGTCCATCGGTGTGGAGGCGGTATCCCTCTGCGCATGGCAGATCCCCATCGAAACGGACGGTACACATGGGAACGCGGAGATCGAACTGATCGACACCGCGCGTATCCGGAAGGAGCTGGCCGAGGGCCACGTTGTGGTCGCGGCGGGCTTTCAGGGCGTCGACGAGCGGGGCGACGTCACGACGCTCGGACGCGGCGGCTCGGACACGAGCGCAGTGGCGCTCGCCGCGGCGCTGAAGGCCGCTGAACTCATCATCTACACAGACGTGGACGGGATATTTTCCGCTGACCCGCGCATCTGCCAAAACGCTGTGCGGCGCGAGGTGATCTCGTATGACGACATGCTGCTGCTCGCACAGAAAGGCGCACAGGTGCTTCACGACCGCAGCGTGGCGCTCGCGCAGGCGGGCGGCGTGCCCATCACCGTGCGCTCGTGCAGGAAAGAGGGCAATGGCAGCATCGTTTGCGAAACGGACGAAGATATAAGCATCGTCGGCGTGACGCAGAAAAAGAGCGGGCGGAGCCGCCTTGCGGCCATCACGGCGGTCGGCGGCGCGCTGCCGAGCATCGAGAAAGAGAAGATAGCCGTCACGGCGCTCGAACGGGCGGAGATCACCGTCTTCGCCGTTGCGGCGGGGGAGCGGTTCATGAGCTTTTACGTCCTGCGCGACGACGCAGAGCGCGCCTTGCAGCTCGTGCACGACGCGCTGATCGCCGCGAAAGAATGAAAAAAGACCCGTTGGAGCATCCAACGGGTCTTGCCTTTTGCAAGCTGCTTATTCTTCGGCGTAGCGCTTTTTCGCCTTTTCGATCTTGGTCGAATAGCGGTCCTCTTCAGAGAAGATGCAGCCGCAGTATTTCTGCATGTAGAGGCCCATCTCGCGCGCCTTGGCCTGCCCCTCGCGAAAACCGGGGCGGAAGTCACGGTAGTAGAATTCGACGCCGTACTTCTTGCCCATCGTCTCGCCCACGGCCTTTAAGAGCTCGTGGTTCTGATACGGAGAGATGAGCAGGGACGATGTGAACGCGTCATAGCCGTGGTCGGCGGCGTATTTGGCCGCCGTGCCGAGGCGGATGGTGTAGCAGTGCGCGCAGCGGTGGTCGATATCCGCACTCACGGCGCGGACAAAGTCGCGCAGGCCGTAATCCTCTAAAATATGCACTTCTACATGCTCTTTTTCCCCGTATTCGAGCAGCGTGCGGCGGCGCGCGTCATACTCCGTCCAGGGGTGAATGTTCGGGTTGAACCAGAGTGACGTGGGCTCGATCCCGTCGGCGCGCAGCGTGTCCACGCAGTAGACCGAGCAGGGGGCGCAGCAGGAGTGCAGCAGCAGTTTATCCATCAAAAAAGACCAGCTTTCCTTGTGTCGTTTCTGCCAGCATACCACAAGCGCGCGGCAAAGTCCACGGGAAAAGAAAATTAAGCGAATGGCGCAGGATCGTTCACGATTTATACATTGACTATTCAATCGAATGCGTAGTATAATACATTGATTATTATGAACAAGTATGCCCATGCGGCAAAGGAGAAAATGTATGTGGATCGCGGACGGTTGGGAAGATTATGAGCTGCTGGACTGCGGCGGCGGAGAAAAGCTCGAACGCTGGGGAAAGCAAATTCTGGTGCGGCCTGACCCTCAGGCGATCTGGGAGACGCCGCGCACGAACCGCGGCTGGCGCAACGCGCAGGGCCGCTATTACCGTTCGTCCTCGGGCGGCGGACATTGGGACAAGGAGAAGCTGCCCGAGAGCTGGACGGTAAATTACAAGGATCTCAAATTCCAGGTCAAGCCCATGAATTTTAAGCACACGGGCCTGTTCCCCGAGCAGGCCGTCAACTGGGATTTTGCGCGCGAGAAGATCAAAAACGCGGGCCGGCCCATCCGCGTGCTGAACCTCTTCGCCTACACCGGCGGCGCGACGGTCGCGTGTGCGGCGGCAGGCGCTCAGGTCTGCCACGTGGATGCGGCAAAGGGCATGGTCAACTGGGCGCGCGAGAACGCGCGTGTCAGCGGCCTTTCCGATGCGCCGGTGCGCTGGATCATCGACGACTGCGCGAAATTTGTCGAGCGTGAGATCCGCCGCGGCAAGGTGTATGACGCCATCATCATGGACCCGCCGAGCTACGGCCGCGGCCCCGGAGGAGAGGTCTGGAAGTTGGAGGACAATCTTTTCCCGTTCGTGAAGCTCTGCGCGCAGGTCTTATCGGACAAGCCGCTTTTTGTCATCATCAACTCGTATACGACGGGGCTCGCTCCCTCGGTGCTCGGCTACATGCTGCACCTGCTCGTTGCGGAAAAGTACGGCGGCAAGGTCACGTGGGACGAGCTGGGCCTGCCCGTGACGGAGACGGGGCTCGCGCTGCCCTGCGGCGCGACGGGCCGCTGGTTCTCGGAATAAAGGAACCCGCCGCTTTGCGGCGATGAATCCCCGAAAGGCTCTTTCGGGATAACGATTAAGGAACGCAACTTTTATGGAAATGATCAAGACCCAAGACCTGGCCTTCACCTATCCGGGCACGGAAGACCAGGTGAACACCCGCGCGCTGCGCGGGGTGGATGTGACCATCGAGCGCGGCAGCTTTGTCGTGATCCTCGGCCACAACGGCAGCGGAAAATCAACGCTTGCCAAGACCTTCAACGCAGTCCTGCTGCCAAGCGGCGGCAAGGTCTATGTCGAGGGCATGGACACGATGGACGAATCGCTCCTGCTTGAAATTCGCAGGCGCGTGGGCATGGTGTTCCAGAATCCGGACAACCAGATCGTGGCGAATGTCGTCGAAGAGGATGTCGCGTTCGCTCCCGAGAATTTGGGCGTGCCGAGCGCCGAGATCAGAAAGCGCGTGGACGACGCGCTCGAGGCCGTCGGCATGACGCAGTTCGTCAAGCACGCGCCGCATCTGCTCTCCGGCGGACAGAAGCAGCGCATCGCCATCGCGGGTGTGCTGGCGATGAAGCCCGAGTGCATCGTGCTCGACGAGGCGACCGCCATGCTCGACCCCATCGGCCGGCGCGAGGTGCTCGCGGCCGTCGAAAAGCTCAACCGCGAGCAGGGCATCACGGTCGTCCTCATCACCCACCACATGAACGAAGCCGAGCACGCTGACCGCGTGATCGTGATGAACGACGGCCTTGTCGTCATGGACGGCAAGCCGCGCGAGGTCTTCACCCGCAAAAAGGAGCTGGAGGACATCGGCCTTGCCGTGCCGGACACGGTCTCGCTGCTCTTTTCCCTGCGCGAGGCGGGCATGGACGTCCCCGTGGACGCCATCACCGTAAAGGAATGCGCAGACGCCATTGCGAAAAATTTTACCTAAGAGGACTGTAACCTTGGAAGAGATCATTCGTGTAGAAAACCTGACGCACACCTACGGGGAGGGCACGCCGTTCTGCCGCAGTGCGGTGCAGGATATGTCGCTCGCGATCTATCGCGGCGAATTTTTGGGCATCATCGGCCACACGGGCAGCGGCAAGTCGACGCTGATCCAGCACTTGAACGGCCTGCTCAAGCCGACCTCCGGCCGGATACTTCTCGGCGGGGAGGACATCTGGGCCGACCCAAAGAAGATTCGGAACGTGAGATTCCGCGTGGGCCTCGTGTTCCAGTATCCGGAATACCAGCTTTTTGAAGAGACTGTTTACCGCGATATCGCGTTCGGCCCGACGAACATGGGCTTATCCAAAGACGAGATCGACCGCCGCGTGCGTGAATCCGCGCACTTTGCGGGGCTTACCGACGATCTGCTGGAAAAATCGCCGTTCGCCCTCTCCGGCGGACAGAAGCGCCGCGTGGCCATCGCGGGCGTTATTGCGATGGAGCCCGAGGTGCTCGTGCTCGACGAGCCGAGCGCGGGCCTTGACCCGCAGGGCAGGGAAGAGCTGCTTTCAAACATCCGCGAATTCCACCGCGCGCGCGGCACGACCGTCGTGCTCGTGAGCCACAGCATGGAGGAGATCGCGAAAAACGTCGACCGCATCGTTGTCCTGTCGGATAGCCACGTGCTCATGAGCGGCACGCCGCGCGAGGTCTTCGCCCGCGGCGACGAGCTGATGACCGCGGGCCTCGACGTGCCGCAGGTCACGCGCGTCGCGATGGCGCTGCGCGATAAAGGCATTGCCATCAACCCCGCCGTTTACACCGTCGATGAGCTCAGCAAAGAGCTTGTCGCGCTCAAGAGAGGGGGCGGCAAAAAATGCTGAAGGATATCACGCTCGGCCAGTTTTTCCCGGGCGACACGCTCGCCCATAAGCTCGACCCGCGCACAAAGCTCCTCGTCACGGTGCTCTACGTCGTGGCGCTCTTTACGGCGAAGAGCTACATTGCCTACGGCGTTCTCATTCTGACGCTGATTGTCGCCGTGCGCATCTCGCGCGTGGGCGCGAAGGCGCTTTTCAAGGGATTAAAGCCGGTGCTGTTCATTATCGCGTTCACGGCGCTTTTGAACCTCTTTTACACCCCCGGCACGGAGCTGTGCCATTTTTGGATCTTCCGCATCACGATCGAGGGTGTGCGCGCCGCCATCACGATGATGCTGCGCATCACGCTTTTGATCATGGGAACGTTCCTGCTCACGTATACGACCTCTCCCATCCGCCTGACGGACGGTCTGGAGAGCCTGCTGGGCCCGCTCAAGAAGATCAAGGTCCCTGTGCATGAGCTCGCGATGATGATGTCGATCGCGCTTCGCTTCATCCCGACGCTCATCGAAGAGACGGATAAGATCATGTCCGCGCAGAAGGCGCGCGGCGCCGACTTTGAGACCGGAAGCCTTATGCAGCGCGCCAAGGCGCTCGTGCCGCTGCTTGTGCCGCTGTTTGTCAGCGCGTTCCGCCGCGCCGACGAGCTGGCGACGGCCATGGAATGCCGCTGCTACCACGGCGACGAAGGCCGCACGAAGCTCAATGTGCTGCACTACCAGACGCGCGACTATCTGGTGCTCGGCTATTATGCCGTGCTCGTGGCCGCGGTCATCGCGCTGCGATAAGAAGAAAGGACGCTTTTATGCGAAACATCGCCCTCAAGCTCATGTATAACGGCACGGCCTATCACGGCTGGCAGGTGCAGAAGACGGTCTCAAGCGTCTGCGAGACGATGGAAAAGGGCCTCTCAAAGGTCTGCGGCGGGAACGTCAAGCTCGTCGGCTGCGGCCGCACGGACGCGGGCGTGCACGCCGAGCGCTACATCGCCAATTTCCATACCGAGTCGCGCATTCCAGTCGAGCGCCTGCCGTTTGCCATCAACACGCACACGCCGGAGGATATCGTCGTGCGCGAAGCGCTTGAGGTGGCGGAGGATTTCAACGCGATCCTCTCGTGTCAAAAAAAGGAATACACCTATCGTATCTATAATTCCCGCATCAAAAACCCGTTCTATGTCAATCGGGCGTACTTTTACCCTAAGCACCTCGACGAAGAGGTGATGGACCGCGCGGCGCGCGCCTTTGAGGGCACGCACGATTTCCGCGCCGTCCGCTCTGTCGGCACGGAGACGAAGACCACCGTGCGCACCGTGCACTACTGCCGCGTGTCGCGCTCGGGTGATCTTTTGGAGCTCAAGGTCTGCGCGGACGGGTTCCTGTATAACATGGTACGGGCGATCACCGGCACGGTGCTCTACGCCGCCGAGGGGAAGCTCACGCCAGAGGACATCCCCGAGATCCTGGCCTCCGGCGACCGCTCGCTCGCCGGCCCCACGGTGCCGCCGGGCGGACTGTACATGACGAGACTTTGGTATGAGGATGAACGGCTCAATGAATGATCTCAAAGAGGAAAAGGGAACACGCGAGGAGCTGAGGCGCTCGCAGGCGGCCCCGCGCCGCTCCGGCGGCGGGCTCAAGCGGGCGCTGATGGTGATTCTGGCGCTTGTGGTCGTGCTGGCCGTGGTCGTCGCCGCGGCGTGGAAGGACCTGAGCAGCCTTGACAGTGTGCGCCGCCTTTTCTCCTACAATAAGGTCACGCAGGATGAGCAGGGCAAGGTAGAGTTGTGTTCGTTCAGCAACGACCGCAGCAACACCTTTGCGCTGCTCGGCGACCATCTGATCGTCGCTTCGACGACGGGCGTGTCGATCTACAGCAGCAGCGGCAGCGTGGTGGACAGCATGAGTGTGAAGCTCACGAATCCCGCCATCGCTGTCGGCGGCCAGACCGCCGCGGTCTATGATATCGGCGGGCAGACGCTTCTTATTTACTCTGCAAGCGGCCTTGTGCGCGATATGAGCGGCGAGTGCAGCGGCAATATCCTGTCGGTCAGCGTCAATTCCTCGGACTATCTGGCGCTCAACGCCGAAAAGAGCGGCTACAAGTCCGCTGTTACGGTGTACGACGCTTCGGGCGAGAAGACGTTTGCCTTCAACTCCTCGGAGCACTATGTCATCGACGCGGTCGTCATGCGCGACTGCAAGCGCATGGCGGCGGTGACGCTCGGCGAGTCGGACGGCACATTCGCCGACACGGTGAGCATCTATTCCCTCGGCAGCGATAAGGCGGACTCGGTCAACACACTCACGGGCTCGCTCCTGCTATCGCTCGACAGCGTGGCCGGTACGCTCTCGTGCCTGACGGACGAGAGCTTGACGCTCTTTTCATCGGACGGTACGCTTTCCGGCAGCTATCGCTACGAATACCCGTATCTGCGCGGTTCGAGCATGGACGGCGACAACTACGCGGCGCTGCTGCTGAGCCGCTACCGCTCGGGCAGCACCATGAAGCTCGTGACTGTCTCGTCCGACGGTACAGAGATGGCAAGTCTCGACAGCAGTCAGGAGGTTCTGTCCATGTCCGCAGCGGGGAAGTATATCGCCGTGCTGTACAGCGACAGTCTGGTGCTCTACACGCCGCAGCTGCAGGAATACGCGCGGCTGGACGCCACGGAGTACGCGCGCTCTGTCATCATGCGCGAGGATGGTACGGCGGTGCTGATCGGCTCGTCGTCCGCCTGGCTTTATATTCCGTAATTTCTGTAAAACGCTAAAAATGTTACAATTTATGACTTGAAAGGAGCGCGGGAAACGTGAATAATGGTCTTATGATCGATGCAGTCTTCGCGCTCGTGCTCATTTTAAGCGTCGTGTTCGGCGCCAAGCGGGGGCTGTTCCGCAGCTTTATGGCACTGGCGGCGATCGTGCTCGCGCTGATCGGCGCGTCGCTCCTGACCGACGCTTTGACCGAGCCCGTGACCGACATGCTGATGCCGCGCCTTGAAAAGAGCGTGGAGGAGTGGTTTGATACCGAATCGCAGACACCGCAGGGGGATGTCCCGCAGATCGAGGGGGAGACCCCGGCGGAGAGCGACGCCTCGGGTGAAACGCCAAATGGCGACGCTGCGCAGGACGCGGAAAACGTTTGGCAGGACGATTCGCCGTTCGCGGTGACAGGCCTTCTCAAAAAGCTGCTGCGCTTCGATTTCGACGGCGCGGTGCGTCAGTCGCTTCGAAATGCCGCGCGCGACGCAGCGCTTGCCGCCGTAAGGACGCTGCTCGGCAGCGTGGTGAGGACACTCGTGTTCGTGCTGTGCTTTTTGGTGCTCACGCTGCTGCTCCGCTTAGTGACAGGAGGCATTGACAAGGTGTTAGACTTGCCAGTGCTGAACGCGCTCAACACCATCGGCGGCGGCGCGCTTGGCCTGATCGAGGGCGCACTTTTGCTGTTTCTCGTCTGCGATGTCGCACCGAAGCTCGGCGTCAAGGCCTTCGCCGACTACGAGGGCACGTATCTGTTATCGTTTTTTATGAGTCATACTCCGCGCGGGCTTGTCGCCGCGCTGTTACCCTGATCTTTACCCCAAGGAGGAAATACTATGCAGCCGCAACTTTGTTCCAGATGTAAAAAGAATATCGCCGTTGTGTTCATCACCCGTCAGGAAAACGGGCAGAACGTCAACGAAGGACTTTGCCTCAAGTGCGCGAAAAATCTCGGACTGCCGCAGGTGGACGAGATGATGCGCCGCATGGGCATCACGGATGAGGACCTTGACAATATCTCCAATGAAATGATGGGCGCTTTCGGCGGCGCGGAAAACCTCGAAGGTCTGACCGACGCCGACGATCCGGACGCCGATAACGAGGACGAGGACGGCAAGACCGCCACGTTCCCGTTCCTGAGCCGCTTTTTCGGCGGAAATCCCGCTGCGAACGACGCACAAAATGGCAACGAGGCCGAGCAGACGCAGAGCCCGCGCAGCAACAAGAAGGTCGAAAAGGGGAGCAAGCACAAATTCCTCGACTCCTACTGCATCAATCTCTCCCAGCGCGCACGCGACGGCAAGCTCGACGCGGTCATCGGCCGCGAGGAGGAGATCGAACGCGTCATCCAGATTTTGAACCGCCGCCAGAAGAACAACCCCTGCCTGATTGGTGAGCCGGGCGTCGGCAAGACGGCCATTGCCGAGGGCCTCGCCCAGCGCATCGTCGCGGGCGACGTGCCGTTCAAGCTGAGAAGCAAGGAGGTCTATCTTCTTGACCTGACCGCGCTCGTCGCGGGCACGCAGTTCCGCGGCCAGTTCGAGAGCCGCATGAAGGGCCTCATCGAGGAGATCCGCAAGATGGGCAACGTCATCCTTGTCATCGACGAGGTGCACAACATCGTCGGCGCGGGCGACGCCGAGGGCAGCATGAACGCCGCCAACATCTTGAAGCCTGCGCTCTCCCGAGGCGAAATTCAGGTCATCGGCGCGACGACGTTCACCGAGTATCGCAAGCACATTGAAAAGGACACCGCGCTCGAGCGCCGCTTCCAGCCGGTCACGGTCAACGAGCCGAACATGGAGGACACGCTCAAAATTTTGAAGGGCATCGCCCACTACTACGAGCAGTTCCACGGCGTCAAAATTCCCGAGGGCATTCTGCATCAGGCAGTGCTGCTGTCCGAGCGCTACATTACCGACCGTTTCCTGCCCGACAAGGCCATCGACCTCATCGACGAGGCATGCTCGGATCTGAACCTGCACGACAAGAACATCAACCGCCGCATGGAGCTGCGCCGCGAGATCGAGGATTACGACAAGGAGCGCGAGCTTTTGCAGGGCGCAGAAGAACCCGACTTCGAGCGGCTGGCTGAGCTCAAGAGCCTTACCATCAAGGCGCAGACCGAGCTCGACGAGCTCTGCGCGCAGGGTGACCCGCAGCTCACGATGGACAACCTCGCCCGCGTGATCGAGCTCTGGACGAAGATTCCCGCCTCGCGTATCCGTGAAGACGAGTTCCGCCGTCTGAGCGAGCTTGACAAGCGCTTAAAAGAGCACATCGTCGGTCAGGACGAGGCTGTCGAGGCTGTCGCCGCGGCGATACGCCGCAACCGCGTGGGCATCTCGCCCAAGCACAAGCCGGTGAGCTTCATCTTTGTCGGCCCCACGGGCGTCGGCAAGACCGAGCTTGTCAAGCAGCTGGCGCAGGACCTCTTCAATTCGCCCGACGCGCTGATCCGTTTCGACATGTCCGAGTTTATGGAAAAGCACTCGGTCTCCCGCATCGTCGGCTCGCCCCCGGGCTATGTCGGCTATGATGAAGCCGGCCAGCTGACCGAAAAGATTCGCCGCAAGCCCTACGCCGTCATCCTTTTCGACGAGATCGAAAAGGCGCATCCCGACGTGATGAACGTCCTGCTGCAAATTCTCGACGACGGCGAGATCACCGACTCCCACGGCCGCAAGGTCAACTTTGAAAACACCGTCATCGTGATGACGTCCAACGCGGGCAGCGAGCGCAAGGAGGGCACTGTCGGCTTCGGCCACACGGTGAACGAGCAGAACCGCGACCGCGCTATGAAGGCGCTCGGCGAGTTCCTGCGCCCCGAATTCCTGAACCGTGTGGACGAGGTCATCTGCTTCAACCGCCTTGACGAGAAGAACTTCGCCGGCATCGCCCGCATCATGCTCGATGAGCTGCAAAAGAGCCTTGAGGACAAGGGCCTGCACTTTACGTGGGACGAGGATGTTGAGGACTACCTCGTCAAGAAGTCCTACTCCGCGACCTACGGCGCGCGCAATCTGCGCCGCACCATTCAGAAAGAGCTCGAAGACGTCATGGCCGCGCAGATCATCGACTCCTACGAGCACCCCGTCACGCAGATCCATGCGTCGATGGAGGACGGCAAGCTCGTCGTCCGCAGCCTGTAAAAGAAAGGGGAGGGAGACCATGTTCCATCTGTTCCGCAAGGACATTGAAAAGCACTGCGCCTACTGCAAGAGCGGATCTGTCATCAACGAAGGGCAGGTCATCTGCTCCCGCCGCGGCGTGGTCGACTCTGCCGACCACTGCCGCCATTTCTGCTACGATCCGCTCAAGCGTGTGCCGCCCCGTCCCGCCACGCTGAACGACAAGTACACGTCCGAGGATTTTTCCCTGTAAGGCCGGGCAGCGCCCCGAACAATAAAGAAAGAAGGCCGATTCCCATGAACATTTCTCAGGTTTACGCAGTCTATTTCAGCGCCACCGGCAATACCAGAAAGGTGACCACCACGCTTGCAAATGCGCTTGCCGTCAGCTTCGACGTGCCGCTCGAGGTGCGCGATTTCACGCTGCCCGCCGCGCGCGAGGAAGCGTATGAGTTTGCCGAGGGCGACCTTGTCATCTTCGGTATGCCGACCTATGCGGGAAAGCTTCCAAATAAGCTGCTCGACTTTGTGAAGTCCGGCTTCCGCGGAAACGGCGCGCTCGCCGTGCCGGTCGTGACGTTCGGCAACCGCAGCTTCGACAATTCGCTTGCCGAGCTCTGCGCCTGCCTCGAAGGGGACGGCTTCCACACCATCGGCGCGGGCGCCTTTGCCTGCCGCCACGCCTTTACCGACGCGCTTGCCAACGGCAGACCCGATTCCGACGATATGGCGGAGCTTGCAAAGCTGGGCTCGGCGGTCGTGGGCCGCATCGTGCGGATGACCGAGTATCCCGCGCCCGTCACGGTCGACGGTGACGCCGACGCGCCGTATTACCGCCCTCTGGGCCTCGATGGCGAACCGAAGGTGTTTCTGAAAGCGAAGCCCAAGACCGACCTCGACAAGTGTATCCACTGCGGTGTGTGCGCCTCACTCTGCCCGATGGGCTCGATCAATCCCGATGATGTCACCGAGGTCGTGGGCGTGTGCATCAAATGCCACTCCTGCGTGCGCAACTGCCCGATGGGTGCGAAGTATTTCGACGATCCCGCGTTCCTCTCGCACCGCGCGATGCTCGAACGCGACTACACGCGCAGAGCGGAGGACAAGATCTTCACGGCGTAAGAAAGTACATAAAAAGGCTCTGTTTGGGAATCCCAAACGGAGCTTTTTTCATTCCTGAATGACGGAACGCTGCTGCCTTACAAACAAAATTTGGGAAGGGCGGGAAGCGGGGACAGCCACGCACGCATACGCTATGGAGAAAGCACCAATTTTGGGAGGGATCTTATGAAACCGGTGTACTTTTTCCTCGGCGCAAACAGCGAAGAGGGCTTTTTCTCGCTCTATGACCAGCTTTTGGGCGGTCGGCTCGACGATCTGATGATTCTGAAAGGCGGCCCGGGCTGCGGCAAGTCGACCTTCATGCGCCGTGTGGGCGCGGCGATGGAGCGCGCGGGCGAGCGCATCGTGTACATCAACTGCTCGGGCGACCCCGATTCACTCGACGGCGCGATCTTTCTGGACCGTAACGCCGCCATTGTCGATGGCACCAGCCCGCATGTGCTCGAGCCGACCTACGCGGTCGCGAGCGAGCGCTATGTCGACCTGACACGCTTCTACGATGTGGACGCGGCTAAGGCACGCCGCGCGGAGATCGTCGCGCTGAGCGACGAATATCGCGCACACTACCGCAGCGCCTATCGCATCCTGCGCGCGATGGGCGAGGTGGAGAGCGAGCGCCGCGTGGCAATGCACGCGCAGATGGATTTTTCGAAGCTGCGCCGCCGCACCGACGGCATCCTCGCACGCGAGCTGCGCGGTGAGGGAGGCGGCAGCGGGCGCGTCGACCGCGCGTTTTTGGGCGGTGTGACGCATCGGGGCGAGATTTGCCGGTTCGACACCGTCGAAGCCCTCTGCCCGCGCATCTATGCCATCATCGACAGTGCGGGGCTGGGAAACGAAATGCTTGAGACCGTCGTGCAGGCGGCACAGGCGAAGCATTTCGACATCATCGCCTGCCCGAATCCAGACCGGCCGCGGGAGCTCCATCACGTATTGATCCCGGAAAAAGGGCTGGCGTTTATCACAACGAACGCGCGCAACCCGTACGACGGGAAGCCCTACCGCCGCCTGCGTCTCGACGCGATGGCGGAGGAGAAGCTCACGCGCGCGCAGAAGGCGAAGCTGCGCTTCACGCGCCGCGTGGAGGCGTCACTTTTAGATGAGGCTGTGGGCGCGCTGTCGAATGCCAAGAAGGCGCACGACGCGCTGGAATCCGCATATCATCCCTGCGTGGATTTCGAGGGGGGCACTGCGCTCGCAGAGAAAGAAATTAAAAGACTATTAAAGCAATAGCGCTTTACAGATTCTTGCTGCCTGAAGGCAGCAATGGGATTCCCTGCGCGGCGCAGGGAATGCGGGAAAGGGGGCCATTCTCTCACGTGAGAGAATGGCCCCCTTGGACCCCCAAGA
>OGKD01000457.1_pt1 | contig 29757 bp, 30 predicted proteins | sample 1572371 | NCBI WGS metagenome assembly OGKD01 (sample SAMEA2582096, study PRJEB24529) | metagenome | biome: Human gut stool | place: China | collected 2011 | reverse complement strand
TGACGATGGATGCACGCAAGCAGCGAGTCTTGCAGGCGATCGTGGCGCTGTATGGCCTCGAGGGCGAGCCTGTGGGCAGCAGTGTGCTGGCAAACTATTTTGATATGGCCGTGTCCAGCGCCACGCTGCGCAACGAAATGGCGGCGCTGACCAAGCTGGGTCTGCTGGAGCAGCCCCACACCAGCGCGGGCCGTGTCCCCAGTGCCAAGGGCTACCGTTATTATCTCGACAATCTGCTGACGGACGACCAGCCGCTGGACCGCGTGACCCGCGCCCGCGTCGAAGCCGTTTTCGCCAGCCTCGACCATGAGCCGGAAAAGCTCGCACAGGGCGCTGCAAAGGCGCTGGCCGCCATCAGCGGCTGCACCGCAGCCGTCAGCACCCCCTGTGCCGAAGACCTCTGCGTCGCCCACTACGAAGTCGTTCAGGTGGGCCGCAGCGCGGCGGCTGTGCTGGCCGTCACGACGGCGGGCTACGTTCGCACCCGTGTGGCGCGGGTCCGCACAGGCCTCTCCCGCGAGAACGCCGCTGCGCTGGCCGCGCTGCTCAACCGCAACCTGACCTTCGTTGCGCCGGTGGACCTGTCCAACCGGCTGCTGGCAGAGCTGTGCAGCCAAATCGACCCGGAGCTGGTTCCGGTCATCAGCGCAGCCGCTGCGATCTTGCAGGATTCCGCACAGCCCCACGTATTTCTGGGCGGTGAGCAGTACCTGCTCAACTGGCCGCAGCTCGAAGGCAAGGTGGGCGACATCCTCACCCTGCTGAACGACGAAGAGCAGGCGGCCCACATCATCGCACCCCCGGCAGACCGCAGTGAGAGCGTGCTGCTGGGTGAGGATCTGGAACCTCAGATCCCCGGCTTGTGCATCGTCAGCGACCGCTACCTGGTAGGCGGCGGGCTGTGGGGCACGGTGGCCCTGATCGGGCCGACCCGGATGCCCTTCCAGAAGCTGATGCCGCTGCTCCACCTCTTCGCCGACGAGCTTGGCGAGGGCATGAGCGGCAAACGAAAAGACACCCCGCAGATGGCCGCACCCCGGCGGACTGTGATATATAAGGAGGATCTGGAATGAGCGAAGAGACCAAAAAGACGGCAGAAGCTCCCGAGCAGGAAGCAAAGGAGACCGAAGCCGCACCTCAGGAAGCGCCCGAGACCGCCGCAGCCCCCGAGAAGGAGGCCGAGGCAGAACCCGCAGACGCCAAGAAGAAAGATGGCTGGTTCAACAAGAAGGCACGCGAGATGGACGCCGTAAAGGCAAAGCTCGACGCAGCCGAGAAGAACGCCGCACAGGCCAAAGACCAGCTGCTCCGGATGGCAGCGGAGTACGAGAACTACCGCAAGCGCTCCACCCGCGAGGCTGACCAGAAGTTCAACGATGGCGTGTCCTTCGCCGTGAACCAGATCATCCCCATCCTGGACACGCTGGAGATGGCAGCCAACGCCCCCACCACCGACGAGAACTACAAAAAGGGCGTGACCATGACGCTGGACAAAGCCGCCAAGGCACTGGATGCCCTCCATGTGGAGGAGATCGAGGCGCTGGGCAAGCCTTTTGACCCCAACTTCATGAACGCCGTCCAGCAGATCCCCGCCCCGGACGGGCAGGAGAGCGGCACCGTCATCACGGTGTACCAGAAAGGCTACAAGCTGGGCGACAAGATCGTCCGCCACGCGACCGTCGTGGTGGCCGAGTAAATCCGCAAAGACCCGCAGGGGTTTTGAATATAGACATCCGCTTCACATCTAAGCATGAGATAAACAAGTTCTTTTGAGAGGAGACTTCATTTATGAGCAAAATCATTGGTATTGACCTTGGTACTACGAATAGCTGCGTGGCTGTCATGGAGGGCGGCGAGCCCGTCGTCATCGCAAACTCCGAGGGTGCCCGCACCACCCCGTCTGTTGTTGGCTTCACCAAGACCGGTGACCGTCTGGTCGGTCAGGTCGCAAAGCGTCAGGCCATCACCAACCCCGAGAACACCGTTTCTTCCATCAAGCGTCAGATGGGTACCGACCACAAGGTGACCCTGAACGGCAAGGAGTACACTCCCCAGCAGGTCAGCGCTATGATCCTGCAGAAGCTGAAGGCTGATGCTGAGGCTTATCTGGGCGAGCCTGTCACCGAGGCCGTCATCACCGTTCCTGCTTACTTCAACGACAGCCAGCGTCAGGCTACCAAGGACGCCGGCACCATCGCCGGCCTGAACGTCAAGCGTATCATCAACGAGCCTACTGCCGCTTCTCTGGCATACGGCATCGATAAGGAAGATGACCAGAAGATCATGGTCTACGACCTGGGCGGCGGCACCTTCGATGTCTCCATCATCGAGATGGGCGACGGCGTCACCGAAGTTCTGGCCACCAACGGCGACACCCATCTGGGCGGCGACGACTTCGACCAGCGCATCATCGACTGGATGGCAGACGCCTTCCAGACCGAGAACGGCATCGACCTGCGCAAGGATAAGATGGCCGCTCAGCGCCTGAAGGAAGCTGCCGAGAAGGCAAAGATCGAGCTGTCCAGCGCTATGAGCAGCCAGATCAACCTGCCCTTCATCACTGCTGACGCTACCGGCCCCAAGCATCTGGATATGACCCTGACCCGTGCAAAGTTCAACGAGCTGACCGCAGATCTGGTCGACCGCACCATGACCCCTGTCCGCAAGGCTCTGCAGGATGCCGGCCTGCGCGCATCTGATCTGAAGAAGGTCCTGATGGTCGGTGGTTCCACCCGTATCCCCGCTGTCTACGATGCAGTCAAGAAAGAGCTGAACTGCGAGCCCTTCAAGGGCATCAACCCCGATGAGTGCGTGGCTGTCGGTGCTGCTATCCAGGGCGGCGTCCTGCAGGGCGACGTCAAGGGTCTGCTGTTGCTGGATGTCACCCCGCTGAGCCTCGGCATTGAGACTCTGGGCGGCGTCTGCACCAAGATCATTGAGCGCAACACCACCATTCCTACCCATAAGAGCCAGGTCTTCTCCACTGCTGCGGATAACCAGCCCTCTGTTGAGATCAATGTCCTGCAGGGCGAGCGTGAGTTTGCCCGCGACAACAAGAGCCTCGGCGTCTTCCATCTGGACGGCATCGCTCCGGCTCCCCGTGGTGTGCCTCAGATCGAAGTCACCTTCGATATTGATGCAAACGGCATCGTGAAGGTCAGCGCGAAGGACCTGGGTACCGGCAAGGAGCAGAACATCACCATCACCGCTTCCACCAACATGTCCAAGGACGACATCGACAAGGCTGTGAAGGAAGCTGAGCAGTTTGCTGCCGACGATAAGAAGAAGCGCGAGGAAGTGGACATCCGCAACGGCGCCGACCAGATGGTCTTCCAGACTGAGAAGATGCTGAAGGAGAACGGCGACAAGATGCCCGCCGACGTCAAGAGCGAGGCTGAGGCAAAGCTGGCCGACCTGAAGACCGCTGTCCAGTCCGGCTCCATCGACGACATCAAGGCAAAGCAGGATGCTCTGAGCCACGTCTTCGAGAAGATGTATCAGGCTGCCGCTGCTGCCCAGCAGCAGGCCGCAGGCGCACAGCCCGGCCCCGATGCTGGCGCAAACGGCCAGCAGAAGCCCAACGATGACGGCGTTGTGGACGCAGACTTCAAGGAAGTTTGATTTGAGACACAGCAGTGCGTATCCGGCCAAACCGGCGGGTATGCGCGTAGAATAGCAAAAGCCGCTCCGGTTTTGCCGGGGCGGCTCTTGCTGGTTATAGAGAAAACCTCTCAGTCTCGCTGACGCTCGCCAGCTCCCCTGATAGGGGAGCCATTGGCAGGCCGGTCAGGCTTGTACAGATTTGCTTGAGGCTGTCTGTACTGGAAGCGGCAGTGCGCTGCTATATAGGGGAGGTTGCTGCTTATACGAGAGGTGATTGGATTATGGCACAGGAGAAACGTGATTACTACGAAGTGCTGGGTGTATCCAAGACGGCCACCGATGCGGAGATCAAAAAGGCTTACCGCAAGCTGGCCATGAAGTACCACCCGGACTATAATCCCGGCGACAAGGAAGCCGAGGAAAAGTTCAAGGAGATCAACGAGGCGAACGAGGTGCTTTCGGACCCGAAGAAGCGCCAGCTCTACGACCAGTACGGCTTTGCCGGTGTTGACCCCAACTACGCTGCCCAGAACGGCGGCGGCCCCGGCGGCTTTGGCGGTTTCAGCGGCTTTGGCGGCGACGGTGTTGACCTCGGCGATATTTTCGGCGACATCTTTGGCGGCGGCTTCGGCGGTTTTGGCGGCTCGAGCCGCACTGCGAACCCCAACGCCCCCCGCAAGGGCCAGGACATCCGGGTGCGCATCACCCTGACGTTTGACGAGGCGGTGCATGGCTGCAAGAAGAACATCACCATTACCCGTCAGCAGGAGTGTACCGAGTGCCACGGCAGCGGCTGCGCCGCCGGTTCCAGCCCGGAGACCTGCCCTGACTGCGGCGGCAGAGGCTTTGTCATCCGTCAGCAGCGTACGCCCTTCGGCGTCATGCAGACCCAGCAGCCCTGCTCCCGCTGCGGCGGCAAGGGCAAGCTCATCAAGAACCCCTGCAAGAGCTGCCACGGCAGCGGCACCATCGCGGTCAAGAAGACTCTGGAGGCCAATGTCCCTGCGGGCATCGACGACGATCAGGGCTTCCGCCTCTCGGGCATGGGCAATGCCGGCACCAACGGCGGCCCCGCAGGTGACGTCATCGTGGCGGTGACTGTCCAGCCCAGCGAGGTGTTCCAGCGCGACGAGAACAACATCTACGTCGTCTTCCCCATCACCTACAGTCAGGCTGTCCTGGGCGATACCATCACAGTGCCTTCCATCGACGGCAAGGTTGAGGTCAATGTGCCGGAAGGCACCCAGAGCGGCACCACCTTCCGCCTGCGCGGCAAGGGCATCCAGTATGTGAATGGCAGAGGCCGCGGCGATATGTACGTCAAGTGCGAGGTCGAGATCCCCAAGAAGCTCAGCCGCACCCAGCGTGAGGCCCTGAAGAAGTTCGAGGGGACCCTGAAAGAGGATAACTACGAAAAGCGCAAGGGCTTCTTCAAAAAGCTGAAGGATATGTTCAATAACTAAATCAACACATCCATAAACAGGCAGAGGCATCCGGTTTGGATGCCTCTGCTTTTTGCTTGGGAAAAATGGCTTGACAATATGCTTTATATAACATATAATGAGGGCGGAGAACAAATAAAAATGCGGTGATACGATGAGCTATGAAGTAGAATATTATGAGCTTCCCGATGGCTCAAGACCGGCGGAAGAGTTCATTCTGGCGCAGGACGTGAAAATGCAGGCGAAGATATTTATGGCGCTGGAGTTTCTGGAAGAGAAAGGGCCGATGCTTCGTGAGCCGTTTTCCAAACCGCTGGGTGAGGGCATCTTCGAGGTGCGGGCAAAACAGGGAACAGACATCAGCCGGGTGCTGTACTTCTTTGTAGTCGGGAAGAAGGTCATCCTGACCAACGGATTTGTGAAAAAGACCCAGAAGACACCCCCGAGAGAGAGATCGAAAAAGCCAAGCGGTACAGAGCAGATCATCAGCAGAGAGAGGAGAGCTGAACAATGGGAAAGAATTTCAGAGAGACATTGAACGAGCAGATGAAAGACCCGGAATTCCGTGCAGAGTGGGAAGCGCAGGAGCCGGAACGGCAGATCATGCACGCCATTCTGGAAGGACGGCAGAACTGCAATCTGACACAGGAGCAGCTGGCACAGGTCACGGGGATCAATCAGGCCAATATCAGTCGGTTGGAAAATGGAACCGCCAATCCCTCGCTGCGGACGCTCAAGCGTCTGGCAGAAGGGATGGGCATGGAGCTGAAGCTGGAATTCGTCCCCCATGTCCAGCCGCAGCACTAAAATAAAAAGAGGGCGGCGGCCCTTCCCTTACGGGAAGAGCCGCCGCCTTTGTTGTTCTTCGGAGTCTCCTGACTTATCAGGTCAAGACGACCAGTGCATTGATGGGCAGCCAGACAATACTCAGGCAGGAACCGACGACGCACAGAGAGCAGCCCAGGTCGTAGAGCATGTTAGCGGTGCTCTTGTCCATGTCCTTGCTCAGAGCGTCCAGACCGGTCTCAGTCCAGTTGTCCGGATGAGCCTTGCGGTAGTCGCGGACAGCCGTAATGCCCTTGTACCAGCCGTAGAACGGGACGACCCAGGCACACAGTGCCTGAACCATCGTTGCACCACCAGCGGTGTAGGTCATTTCCTCTTCGTTCATCACGCAGTAGGAAGCAGGCAGCATCATGATGTTTTCCATAATAGCACTCCTTTACGAACAATATCCCAAAACAGCGCGGTGTGCGCCGGTTTGACGAAAAATAGAAGTTCCCGAAAAACCGCAGGGGAAACTTACAGGATGAGCAGCAGCGCGCTCAGGGGAGCGAGAGCCACCACCGTACCGGTAGAAACAAGGTCACGCAGGAAGTTGGAAGGCGATTTGGACATATCGTCGCCGATGGCGTCCATTGCACGGCCCATAACGGTGAGAGGATTGCCCCTGCGGTTGCTGGCAACGCTCAGCCAGTCTCTGGCCTGCGAGATGCCCCAGACATAGCTGGATGCCAGAACGGCCACGCCTACGATGGTGACGACGCCGCCAACAGCGCTGCCGCCGGTGGTGTAGGTCATCTCATCGTCAGAAAGCACTGCGTAATCAGCAGGCAATTCCATATATTTCTTCATAAAGAATCACTCCTTCATATCAGCAGGCGGCGCACCGCACTGCAAAGATCCCTCTTGCAGAGCAAACATCTCTGACAGCATCATTCTACTACAACGCTGGATTTTGTGCAAGGGTTTTGGATAGAAACCACAAAAACCCGGGAAAATGCATGAAAAATACCTCGGAAGTTTGTGGAAAAATACTGCAATAATTCCCGGTATCAGCCCGCTACGCCGGCCCGGTAGAGGTAGGGGTCGCTCTTGAAACTGTCGAAACTGTAGAGCACGAGGAGCTGGTCGTATGCATTGTCCGCGATGAGCTTGTCCAGCCCGTAGTTATAGTTGCGGAAATCCACCACGTCGATGTCGGCGTAGTTGGCCGTCAGGTAAGGCACGAAGCAGTTGGCGTAACTGTCCTTGATGACGAGAATGCGCCCGGTGCCGTCGCCCTTGATGCGGCTCAGGCCGTTGTTGCCGTGGAGGAACATGGCATACTTGTCGTAAACGTCCAGCTTGGCCGTGTCATACAGGCCGGTCGTCTCGCCGTCGGCGGGCTGGCCGGGGCCGCTGACCGAGTAGATGGTCAGTTCGTTCGGCAGGTCGTAATAAGTGATGGTGTCCGGTTCTGCGTCCGGCGTCCGTGCCTTGGAGTAGTGGGTGCCGTAGAAGCCGTCCGCCGCCAGCACGGTGTGGGCCGAGGGATCAAAGGGCGTAAGGCCCAGGGTGTCGCAGAGCAGCTTGTAGGCGTAGTATGCGCCGGTGCTTGTCCAGTGGTGGTCGGTGCGGTAGTAGATATATTCGTCTTTGTGGTCGGTGAGGGTCTGCCGCACGTCCACAAAACGGCCTCCGGCGGCCTGTACGGCATCGGAAAGCGAGTCGAGATAACTGTCCTCGTCCAGCAGCGGAGCGCCCGCAGGGACATTTGACGGGTAGATGGCAGATGCCGCAGGCACCAGCATCACGTTGACTTTGCCCGGGTATCGCTGACAGAGTGCTTCCAGTGCGGCAGTGTTCTTGGGCAGGGTGCGGGTCTCGCTGGAAACGAGGCCGTAGGTGCGGGGGAACATCATGTGCTGTTTGCCCAGCAGGATGCCTCCGCTCTGCTCCTTCTGCATCACCTTCGTTTCCACGGTGCTCTGCAGGGCGACCCAGTTGTCACGGCCCACCACCTGGTCTTTGACATATTTCGTGTAGGCCGTGAAGAACTTGTTCAGCCCATCAGCCGAGACGCTGGACAGGCTGGGCCGCTGGGAGAGGGTGGTGTTTTCCAGTTCACTGTAGGCCCGGTCCGGCGTGACAAGGTCCAGCACGAACAGCCCGGCAAAAAACAGGGTGAATGCGATAAGGACCGGATAGCGGAAAATCGAAGCGGAGCGCTTTGAATGTTTGTCCATCGTTCACGCCTCCTCTTAAAAGTTGAAATACAGGAACGGGCTGTTGGTGCTGCCCACGACGTAAGCCATCGAGACCGTCAGCAGCACCAGAATGGTCAGCGCCTTGGTGATGGCATTGCGGGAAAGCAGCTTCCACAGCTTTTCGATGAGCGGGGTGCAGCAGACGACGGAGACCGCCAGCAGTACGCCGTAGTTGCGCAGGAAGTAAAGGGGCATCACGCCGCCGGAAGGGATGAAAAGCTTGCGGAACAGCAGGCCGAACTCCACGCCTGCGTCGTTGCCCACGAACATGGCCCAGCCCACGACCACGAGGAAGAGGGTGTAGATATGGGGCCAGACCCTGCCCTTTTTGAGGTAGGGCAGGAGGAAGAGCTTTTCCAGAGCCAGCAGCACGAAATAGTACAGGCCCCAGCAGATGAAGTTCCAGTTCGCGCCGTGCCAGATGCCGGTGAGCAGTTCGACGACGAACAGGTTGAAGATCTGTCGCTTGAGGCCCTTGCGGTTGCCGCCGAGGGGGATATACACATATTCCCGGAACCAGCCGGACAGCGTCATGTGCCAGCGCCGCCAGAACTCGGTGATGGACGCGGAGATATAGGGGTAGTTGAAGTTCTGGGGGAAGTCGAAGCCCAGCATCCTGCCCATGCCGATGCCCATCAGGGAGTAGCCGGAAAAGTCGAAATAGAGCTGGAGCGAGTAGGCGATGACGCCCAGCCAGACCAGCGGGGTGGAAGCGTTGGCGAGGCCCACGAAGGAGACGGAGGGGCTGTCCGCTACGCCGATGATGTCCGTCCAGAGCGCACCGATGGCGTCGGCCAGCAGGACTTTCTTTGCCAGGCCGAAGGTGAACAGGGTCATGCCGTCCTCGATCTGCTTGAGCTCATAGCGGCCTTTGTAGACATGGAGACGGTCGGAGACGTCCCGGTACTTGACGATGGGGCCGGCGATGAGCTGGGGGAACATGACGACGTAAGCACCGAAATCAATGATGTTATGCTCCGTTTCCACATCCCGGCGGTAGACGTCGATGGTGTAGGAAAGTGTCTGGAAGGTGTAGAAGCTGATGCCCAGCGGCAGTACGCTGATGCCCTGAATGGGCGCAAAACCGGTGCCGAAGATGGCATTGATGCTGCTGAGCACGAAATTTGCATATTTGAAGTAGAAGAGCATCCCGAGACTGCCCGCCAGCGCGATGAGCAGCAGGATGAGACGGGCGGTCTTGTTCTGCTCGAAGCGCTCAAGCCCCAGGCCGCAGAGGTAGTTGATGAGGATGAGCGCCAGCATGACGGGGAAAAAACGCACCTCGCCCCAGCAGTAGAACACGAGGCTGCACAGGAACAGAACGGTATTTTTGAGTTTCGGGGGCGCGAGATAGTACAGCGCCAGTGTGATGGGCAGAAAGCGCAGCAGAAAGATGATGGTGCTGAAGACCACGGAGTCAGCCTCCTTTTAACATTGTGATAAAGCCGAAAAAGGCCGATGCCGCCACGGCACCGGCCCGAGAGAGTCTGTTTATTTGCCCAGAACGTCCTTCACGGCGCTGGTCAAATCAGAAGAGCAGTCGTTGGAGGCAATGACCATCACCACAAGGTCGTCGCCGCCGTCGATGATGGCGTTCTCCACGTTGGACTGTGCCTGTGCAAACTCAGCATAGTTGCCGTAGAAAGCTACCTGGTCCTGCTGGTAGGTCTTGAGGGTGTCCATGACGTCCTGTGCCTTGCCAGCGGCGGGCTGGATGGCCAGCACCAGACCGGCGTCGCCGTTGTCGTTGCTCTTGAGGCCCTTGTAGCTGGTCACATCGTCGGCTTTCAGGCCAAAGTCGTACTCGATGTTCATGGCCGTTATCTCAAACTGGTTGGAGATGGGGTCGGCCTCCAGCAGGGCGTCCACGGCAGAGGCCACGGCGTCGGAAGCGCCGTTCTCCTCAGCGGAAACGGAAGCTGTCGGCTCGGAAGAAGCGCTCTGGCCGGCGGCCTCGGAGGACGCTGCGCTCGAAGCGGCAGAGGATGCCGAAGAGGCAGAGCCGCCGCAGCCTGCCAGCAGGACACAGCCAGCAGCCAGCGCAGCAGCAGAAAGGACGAGTTTCAGACGAATATTCATAAAAGATTTCCCTCTTTTGTCGTTAAAATTCTGAGGCCCGGCCGCCCCGAAAACTGTCGGCCCAAAACCCCAAGATAGTCTACCATATCGACGGCAGAATTGCAAACGAAGCGTGAAATTTTAACCTTTTCTTCACCAGTGGATTCAGCCCTCGGCGGCGATGCTCTGCAGAGTCTCGATATAGTCCTCAAAGCACAGGCCGCTGGCGTTGATCTTAGCAGCGTTCTCCACGCCCACGTACCGCCAGTGCCAGGGCTCGTAGATGATCTCGGTCTTGTCCTCGGCGTCCTTCGGGTAGCGGAGGATGAAGCCGTAGTCGCCCGCGTGCTCACAGAGCCAGCGGAAGGCGGCGGTCTTCTCGAAGCCTTCGTCCAGGCCGGTGTGCTCCGGGCTGTTCAGGTCGGCGGCGAGGCCGCAGTTGTGCTCGGAGTATCCCGGAGGGTTGACGACGGCAGCGGCCTTTTCCTTGGCGGTGGCGTTGTCGTAGCCCTTGTCGAGGTAGTATTTGGTCTTCCGCTCGTAGAGGCTGGTCTGGTACTTGACGCTGCGGTAGCCGCTCTGCATCCAGACGGTCACGCCGTCGGCGGCAGCGGCTTTCTGCATGGAGAGGAAGGCGTCGCAGGCCGCGGTCTGCAGCGTTTTGTTGACGGCGGTGGCAGAGCCGCACTCCTTGGTATCGAAAGTATAGTCGTCCGGCATCTTGCAGGTGTGGTTCACCAGCACCATCAGCGGGTCGGCCAGCATGGCGCGGGCCTCGTCGGCGGTGAGGCCAAGGGCGTTGGCAGGCGCAGCGGTGTTCTCGGCGGAGCTCACAGTGGAATCGGCGATGCTCTGGGCCGGCATGGAGATGGCGGACGCCGCCGAAGCGCTGGGGATGGCGGCATGGCGGGTGAGCAGGAAGGAGACGCCGCCTGCGGCGACGCAGAGCATCACGGTAAGGCCGGCCACCCGGCGGATGGCGCGGCTGCGTCTGCGGCGGCGCACCTCGGCGCGGGTGAGGCGCCGGCGGTGAGGATGAGGAGCGGAGGGATTCATAATGGACCTTCTTTCTTGTTAAGGGTGTGTATATTTTTGCACACAGGCGGACATCCTATTCCCGGGAGGCGAACAGGATGAAAATGTCGGCTGAGGAATACGGGCGCAGGGTGCGCCGGGTCGGCCCGCCCTCGCCGCTGGGCAGGGACTGCCTCTGGGCGTTTGGCGTGGGCGGCGGCATCTGCCTGCTGGGCGAGGTGCTGCGCGGGTGGTATCTGACCATGGGGCTCGACAAAGAGCTGGCCGGGACGCTCACCAGCTGCACGCTGGTGGCGCTGTCGGCATTGCTGACGACGCTGGGCCTCTACCAGAAGCTGGCTGCGAAAGCGGGCGCAGGCACCCTCGTACCCATCACGGGCTTTGCCAATGCGGTGGTCAGTGCGGCCATCGAGTTCAAGACCGAGGGCCGTGTGCTGGGGACCGGCGCGAAGATGTTCATCATCGCCGGGCCGGTCATCGTATACGGTACGCTGGCGGCGGTGCTCTACGGCAGCGTCTACTGGCTGCTGCAGTAAAAGTCCCCCTGCCAAGGATACGCATAAGGAAGTGCGGAAATTGCACTTTCACACTAAAATTCAGTATACCACAAAAAACAGATAAAATCAGCCCCATAAAGGAGGAAACTGTGATGGCTGCACGACGCGGAGACACTCTTTTGTTCCCGACGCCGCCCGTCGTGGCGGCTCATGCGGCCATCGGCGGCAAAAAGGAGGGCGAAGGCCCCCTTGCCGCCTGTTTCGACGAGCTGAGCGCCGACAACTTTTTCGGCCAGTCCAACTGGGAGGCCGCCGAGAAAGAAATGGCTCTGCGGGCGGCGCGGCTCTGCCTCAAAAAGGCTGAGACGACGCCGGATAAAGTCAGCCTCGCGCTGGCGGGCGACTTGCAGGCCCAGTGTACCGCGTCCAGCTACGCCCTGCGGGAGCTGGGCATCCCCTTTGCCGGCCTCTTCGGGGCCTGCAGCACGATGGCCGAAGCGCTGGGCCTCGGCGCGGCGCTGTGCAGTGCAGGCATGGCCGACGGCCTGCTGGCTATGACGTCCAGCCATTTCTGTGCGGCAGAACGTCAGTTCCGCACGCCGCTGAGCTACGGCGCTGTCCGCACGCCCACCGCCCAGTGGACGGCTACGGCGGCGGGTGCCTGTCTGCTGCGGCCCGCCGGTGAGGGTGTGCAGCTCTGCGCCGCCACCTTCGGACGGGTGCAGGACTATAAAATAAAAGACATCAACAACATGGGTGCGGCTATGGCCCCCGCTGCCGCCGCGACCCTTTTGCGCTATCTGAAGGACACCGGCAGCGCCCCGGCGGACTTCGACCGCATCTACACCGGCGACCTCGGCCATGTGGGCAGCCAGCTCCTGCGCGACCTGCTGGCGGCAGAAGGACTTCTGCTCAAGAACCATGTGGACTGCGGCTGCATCCTCTACGATGCCGCCGAGCAGACTGTGAAGAGCGGCGGCTCCGGCCCGGGCTGCTGCGCCTCCGTCCTCTGCGGGCATATCCTGCCGCGCCTCGAGAAAGGCACGCAGAAGCGGGTGCTCTTTATCGCCACCGGCGCGCTGATGAGCCAGACGACCTTTTTGCAGAAGGAGAGCATCCCGGCCATCGCCCATCTCGTGGAGCTGCGCAGCCCGCAGCAGAAGGAGGAAAACGGATGAATTACTTCTGGGCCTTCGTGGTGGGCGGCTGCATCTGCGTCATCGGCCAGCTGCTCATCGACCTCACCGGCCTGACCCCGGCCCGCATCCTGACGGGCTATGTGGTGGCGGGCGTTATTCTCTCGGCGGTGGGATGGTATGCGCCGCTGGCGGAGTTCGCAGGCTGCGGCGCTACCGTGCCGCTGCTGGGCTTCGGCCATCTGCTGGCGAAAGGCGTGCGGACGGCCATCGAAGAGGAAGGGGCCATCGGAATCCTCACCGGCGGGCTGACTGCTGCCGCGGCAGGGATCACCACCAGCCTTGTGTGCGGAGTCGTCTGCTCGTGGGTGGGGAAGAGTCATGACCAGAATTAGAAAAACATCCCGGCTCAAACCGGGATGTTTTTGTGTGTAAGGCGGGCCGTTTCGCCTCATTTTTCGCCCGGAGTGCGTTATATTGGGGCCAGAAGGAGGCAAAAGCCATGCGACAGGAAACACAATGGACGACGATCTTCTGGGAGAGCTGGACGGCGCTGGCGCTCTGCGCAGCGGCGGTGTTCTGGCCCGGCAGTGCGGTGCTGGGTTATCCGGCTGTACTCTGGCCGGGGCTGGCCCTTGCGGCGGCGGTCCCCGTCCTCTGGGCCGGGTGGTGGCTCTGGGCGGAGAAGGCTCCGCCGCTTCCGGAGGAGGAGCTGATGGCGAAACCAGGGAGGATACATATTGTTACTGAGGAGGCTCTTCTGTGATGATGGGAGAGCGTTTTCTCGCGCCGGTGGCGCGGGGGTAGAGCGCTTTTTCGCTGGGCTAAGTTCTCTTTTGCGTGCCAAAAGAGAACCAGAAAAGCACCGGCGATTTCGACGCGCTGGATCCACGAGAAAGGGGCTGCTCGCCCCTTTCAGACCCCGAAGGGGTTGTCGAAACGGAAAAAAGCTAGCCGCTTCGCTAAACGCTTTTTTCTCGTTTCTCCGATTTGCTACTTCGTAGCTAATCAGAGTCGCTGCGGAATGCGGCGCATCTCTCCCGAGCGCTCGAGGCTGCTGGCGGCAGCGTCCAGCGCAAAGGCCAGCGCTGCGCCCAGCACCACGTCGATGCAGCTGTGCTGTTTGAGCAGCATGGTGGACAGGATGATGGCCGCGCCCAGAACATTGGCGGCGGGCCGCATCCAGCGGCGGCCCGGCTCGTCGAAGCAGCGGCTCCGGCGGTAGCCGATCATCAGGGTCACCGAGTTGAAAACGTGGATGGAGGGGCAGACGTTCCGGGCGGTGTCAACGGCATAGAGCATCCGCACCAGACGGGCGAAGATGTCGCTGCCATATACCCGGTAAGGCCGCAGAGCAAGCCCTGTGGGCAGAAGGACATAACAGCTCAGTGCGATGGTCATGCCGGTGAAGAGGCACAGGCAGACTCGCCAGAAGTCGCTGCGCTCGCCGTGCCGCAGCAGATAGAACAGGGTAAAGGGTATCCACGCGAACCATGCAAAATAGGGGACGATGGCGTACTTGCAGAAAGGGATGACATCATCCAGCTGGCAGTGTACCCAGATGGCAGGGACGGTAATATTCACCTCGAGCCAGTGGAACGCGGTCAGATAAAATACAGTGTAAAGAGCCATGAAAGAGACGGGATGGCGTGCGATCCAGCTGCGCATCAGTAACACTTCCTTTTAGGGGCGGTATTCCATTTCACCCCGGCTTCATAGCATTATACGCCCCAATCATGAACAAAACAAGACAAAAATTTGACAATCTTACTAAAACACCCTGCGAAAAACTGTGCAGATAGTCGAGCTGTTTTTTCACCATAAACAAAAACAAGCCGCTGCCAACTGGCAGCGGCTTGTTGCTTGAAGTTCAAGCAATGCCGTCCGGAATGGGTACACTCAGACGGCGGCGAAACTCAGGTGAGGATGCCGGGCTGTTATGCAGCCTTCTTCTGGGTATTCTTCTTGGTCGCGTGCAGGAAGATGGCCAGCATTGCGATGGCGAAGATGACGCCGAAGGGATATGCAACAGCGGTGTTGTAGATGGTAGCGCCCTCAGCGGTCTTGCCGTTGAGGAGGCCGCCCAGGCACTCAGGAGCCAGAACGAAGTAAGTAGAAGAAACTGCGCTCATGAAGGTAGCAGGCACAGCGGTGATCCAGTAGTTCTTCTTCTCCTGGAAGAGGTACATGGAAGCAGCCCACAGGACGATCATAGCCAGAGTCTGGTTGGTCCAGCTGAAGTAGCGCCAGATAACGGTGTAGTTGATGAAGCCCAGTGCATTGCCGATGCCCAGGAAAGCGCCGACGCCCAGAACGGGGATGCAGAGCTTCAGGCGGTTTGCGTAGCTGTCCTGATCGATCTTGAACCAGTCGGCCAGGGTCAGACGAGCGGAACGGAATGCGGTATCGCCAGAGGTGATGGGGCAGACGACAACGCCGATCATAGCCAGTGCGATACCCACACCGCCCATGGTCTTGGAGCAGACGTCGTAGATAGCAGCGGACTGGCCCTCAGCCAGAGCAGCTGCCAGACCGGTGTTCAGACCGCCGGTGATCTCGTACAGGGAGCAGCCAGCTGCGGCCCAGATCAGGGCGATGATGCCCTCGCAGACCATTGCGCCGTAGAAGACGAAGTGGCCCTGCTTCTCACTCTTCATGCAGCGAGCCATCAGAGGCGACTGAGTGGAGTGGAAACCGGAGATAGCGCCGCAGGCAACGGTGATGAACATGAAGCTCCAGATCGGAGTTCCGGAGGGATGCATGCTGCCGAAGTGCTCCCAGATCTCGGGGATGGTGTAGGCGGGGTTGGTGAAGATGCCAAAGATAACGCCGACGGCCATGATGATCAGGCAGATGCCGAAGATGGGGTAGATCTTACCGATGACGGCGTCGATGGAGATGAAGGTCGCAATGAAGTAGTAGACCAGGATGATGACCAGCCAGAACAGGGTAGTGGTCAGAACACCGGACATACCGCTGTTCTTGCACAGGGTGACGATCAGGCCAGCAGGGCCGACTGCGAACACGGTACCGACCATGATCAGCAGCACGACGGAGAACACACGCATGACGTTCTGCATCACAGGGCCGAGGTACTTGCCGGTGATCTCTGCGATAGAGCCGCCGTCATTACGCTCGCTCATCATGCCGGAGAAGTAGTCATGCACACCACCGGCAAAGATGGTACCGAAGGTGATCCACAGGAACACCACAGGACCCCACAGAGCACCCTGCAGTGCGCCGAAGATGGGGCCGAGGCCCGCGATGTTCAGCAGCTGGACCAGAAACAGCTTCCACTGAGGCATCACGACGTAGTCAACACCGTCGTTGATGCGGACAGCAGGAGTTTCACGGTCATCGGGTCCGAACGTGTTGTCAACGATCTTGCCGTAGACGAAGTAACCGCCGATCAGGATCGCTAAACAGAGTAAGAAACTAATCATACCAGAAACCTCCTTTTTGATTTCTACAGCCGACCCCATTCTGCCGACTGCCAAAATCATCCTTGGCCTTATGTTAACACATTCTTCATAAAATGAATAATATACTTCTGGTATGGGTCATATATCAAAAAATATATGGTCTGGCGCCCTGTTTGTGGGATGTCTGGCCATATTTTAACGAAGGCACGATTGAATTTCGATAACGTTTCTCTTTGAAACGATTCCAGGAATGTCCAGAAGGCAGTTTGCCAAAAATTTTAGTGCGTTTTTGTGCAGAGTGCTGAGAGAGGGCGCTTTTTTGCCTTTTTCCGTGGCTTTTCTGCATAAAATGGCGAGAGCTGGAAACAGGACCTTATTTTACCGTGAGGGCGGCTTCCCGGTGGAGCAGGTCGATGAATGCCTGTTCTTCGGGCCGGAGCGCACCGTGGTCGGGGTAGACCAGCACGTCCCGCATGACCTGACACTGGGCGGGGCATTTTTTGAGCACCAGATGGAACTGGTCCAGCGCCCGCTGGGGCATGGGGGAGGCCCACATATAAGCCGAGGGCAGCTGCTGCAAAATCGAGAATTGGCTGCACCGCTCGTAGACATGGATGCGGCGGCTGTCGTTGACGTGCCAGCGCACGCCGTCGCCACCGTCTTCGCCGGGGAGCTGGAAATCGTCGTGCATGATCTCCATATAATGGTTCAGCTCAGCGAGGTCTTTCACCTCGTGCTTGGCCAGTGGGCCGTCCCGGTTGGTGAGCAGGCGGTACTCGAACTCCATCACCGGCTCCATTTTCAGGCCCCGGCGGGCGCAGTAGTGGATGTAGTGGTCGTCGTCCTCGGCGGCATACCGCAGCAGCGCCAGGTGATAGCCCCGGCGCAGCACGAAGTCCAGCGCCTCCATGGAGCCGCCCTCCCGGATGTGGATGCGGAGCTGGTCGGCCCCGGCGGCTTCTTTCAGGAAATCCACCGCCGCATAGGAGGCGTAGGTGGCATGGGGGATCATCACCCGCAGCTCGGCGCAGCGCTCCCGGGCGTGGTGGGCATCTTCAGTCAGGCGGTCTACCTCTTCCAGCACCCGTGCGGCCTGCTCGATGAACCGCCGCCCCTGCTCGGTGGGGATCATGCCAGTGGACGAGCGCTCAAAGATGCGCAGACCGTATTCCTCTTCCAGCTTCTTCAGCGCCTTGCTGACGTTGGGCTGGGCGGCGTAGAGCTGCTTTGCCGCAGCGCTCACCGAGCCCCATTTCTTAATGGCAACGAGATAACGCAGTTCTGTGATGTTCAAAGCTCTTCTCTCCTGGTCAATGCAGATTCTCCTTTATTCTATCAGCCCGGCGGCAGACGTGTCAAGCCGCGGTTGACGCCTCGAAGAGCGGGGCTTATAATAAAGAAAAACGCCCCGCTCAAAAGCAGGGCAGGAGGTGGAAACATGGAGCGTTACCGCGTTGTGCGCCTCGAAGAACAGATGTACGGCTGCGAAGAGCTTGCCCGAAGGGGCAGAGGTCTGCTGTGATGTGACGGTAGAAGCAGCGGACGGCACCCGGAAGACCCTGTCCTGCCCCGACGCCGAGCTGACACGGCAGGGCATCGACGAGGGAGATACCGTGCTCTGGGACGGCACGGCCCTGCGCAAAGCCTGAATTTGAAAAAGAGCTGGAAAAAGAGAGGAACATCATGAAAAAAATCGAGACTTCTGCCCTCATCGGCCTGGGTGCGCTGGGCGTCCTCTTTGGCCGGAAGATGCCCGGCGTGAAGGTCATTGCGGATGCGGAGCGTATTGCCCGCTACTCGGCCCAGCCGGTGGTCTGCAACGGCAAAGAGTGCCGCTTCGATTATGTCACGCCGGAGCAGGGCCAGCCGGTCGACCTGGTCCTCGTGGCCGTCAAGGCTACGGTGCTCGAGCAGGCCATCAAGGACATCAAAAAGTTCGTCGGCCCCGACACCATCATCATCAGCGTGCTCAACGGCATTACCAGTGAGAATGACATCGAGGCTGTCTATCCCGGCCACTGTCTGTGGAGCGTCGCCATCGGGATGGACGCCACCCGCGTGGGCCGCAGCCTGACGTTCGGTGCCGAAGGCCGCATCCAGTTCGGCGAGAAGAGCGGCGAGATGACCGACCGCGTAAAAGCGGTGGACGAATACCTCACCGCCTGCGGCATCGCCAGCGAGCCCTGCAATGACATCCTCTTCAAGCAGTGGAGCAAGCTGATGGTCAACGACGGCCTCAATCAGGCGGCCGCTGCTTTTGACCTGCCCTACGGCGGCCTGACCAAGCCCGGCCCGGCCTATGATAAGATGCTCGAGGCCATGCAGGAAGTCATTGATCTGTCGGTGCTGGAAGGCGTCGATCTGCCTGTCGACAACCACAAAGCCTTCCTCGAATCCATGGCCCCCACCTTCAATCCCGACGGAATGCCCAGTATGCGGCAGGACGTCCTCGCCAAGCGCCCCACCGAGGTGGAGCAGTTTGCAGGTGTCGTCCGCCGTCTGGCCCAAAAGCACGGGATGCCCACTCCGGCCAACGATTTCTTCTATGAGAAGATCCAGGAGATCGAGGCCAATTATAATAAATAAGGAGACACCATGCACAGCATTTATTTTGCCCGCCACGGCGAGACGGTCTGGAACGTGGAGAATAAGATCTGCGGCATGACCGACAGCCCCCTCACCGAAAAAGGCCGTCAGCAGGCCCGGGAGCTGGGCCAGAAGGTCAAGGAAATCGGCGTCCACATCGACGAGATATTGTACTCGCCTCTGAGCCGCGCCGCCGACACCGCAAAGGCCGTGGCCGAGGCCACCGGCCTGCCCGCCCGCTGTGAGCCCCGCCTGCGGGAGCAGTGCTTTGGCAAATACGAAGGCACGCCCCGGGACGGCGCAGAGTTTCGCATCTCCAAGACCCACTTTGCCGACCGCTACGACGGCGGCGAGAGCATGATGCAGCTGGCCCAGCGCATTTATAATCTGTTGGACGAGCTGCGGCAGGATGAGAACAAGACCTATCTTCTCGTGGCCCACAACGGCATCGCCCGTGTGGTCGAGTCCTATTTCCACGACATGACCAACGAGGAGTATTCCGCCGCCGGCATCAAAAACTGTGAGTTGGTGAAATACCGGTTCGAATAACAGCAAAAAGGGGCTGTTGCAAAATAAAAGTGCGATAGCAACTTGTACAAAGAAATAGTGCAAAAACAGAAACCCGGAACCCTTTTTGAGCCGTTTTGGCCCTGAAAAGGTTCCGGGTTTTGTGTATTATTTTTTCATGAAGCTATTTTGCAACAGCCTCTTAGAAGACCCGAGTTCGATTTTACACCATTGCAGACACCACTGCCACGGCCAGCACCACAAGGCCGAGGGCGATGCGGTAGATGCCGAAGAAGGTGAAGTTGTGGCGCTTGACGTAATCCATCAGGAAGCGGATAGCCGCCAGGCTGACCACGAAGGCCACCACGCAGCCCACCGTCAGCACAGCCACCTCGGTGCCGGTGATGGCGACACCGGAGACGGCGAATTTGAGCACCTTGAGCAGGGATGCGCCCGCCATGACCGGGATGGCGAGGTAGAAGGTGAACTCCGCCACGCAGGCGCGGGAGAGGCCCAGCAGCAGGCCGCCCACGATGGTCGCGCCGGAACGGGAGGTGCCGGGGATGATGGCCAGCATCTGCCAGACGCCGATGATGAGGGCGTCACGGTAAGTGATCTGTTCCAGATGGGTGACGTGGGGCGCAGTGCGGCGGCTCTCCACCACGAGGAACAGCACACCGTAGAGGATGAGCATTGCGGCCACGGTGATGTAGTTGTAGAAGTGAGCCTCCATCCAGTCGTCCAACGGGCTGATGACCAGCACCGGCAGTGTGGCGGCGACCACCTTGAACCAGAGCTGCCAGACGCTGGGCTTGGAGATGACGCGGCCATGCCGCAGACCGAAGGGCCACAGCTTGCCCCAGAACAGCACCACCACTGCAAGGATGGCACCCAGCTGGATGACCACGCGGAACATGGACATGAACTCTTCGCTGGCGTTAAACTTTACCACCTGTTCCAGCAAGATCATATGGCCTGTGGACGAGATGGGCAGCCACTCGGTGATGCCCTCCACGATGCCCATCAAGATCGCTTTGATGATCTCAAGAAACATATAAGCACTCCTCCTGCCGTACGCCGAGCGCACGGGCTTTTGTGATTCTTATCGTCATGCTGTTTCAGTATACCATATTCCGACTCTCTGCGCACCAGGAATTCAAAAATTTTATCTCTGGAGTCCCCTACAGCTTTTCTATTTATCTGCGGGGGAAAATATGCTATACTGGGATGTAGATTTATCGGAGACGAAGTTCCATATATATTTTACAGCGAGGTAATTCCATGAACATTCTTGTAATCGGCTGCGACCAGGTGGGCGCATCGCTGGTGCGGGACCTGGAGCGCATCGGCCACGACATCTCCATCATCGAAAAGGACTCCGAACAACTCAAGCGTCTGGACGCCTTCGACGACTATACCTTCAGCGGCAACGCCCTTGTGGGCGACCCCACCGACCCCGACGTACTGCGTCAGGGCGGCATCGAGAACTGCGACGCCGTGGCCGCCGTCAGCGAGGACGACTCCCTCAACCTGATGGCCGCGCAGATTGCCAAGAGCCTCTTTCAGCGCGAAAAGGTCATCTGCCGCGTCTCCGACCCCCACCTGCAGGTACTCTACCACAAGGCTTACGAACTGGACACCATCTGCCCCACCGTCCTCACCGAGCAGGCCGTGTTCCGTTCTCTCGCCAAATAACCGATACCATTCGTATAATGAGGTAGTATTATGAAAGTTTGTATTGCCGGCGGCGGGCGTGTGGGCCGGTATCTGGCCCAGAGCCTACTGGCCAACCACCACGAAATCGTCATCATCGAGCCAGTGGAGAGCCAGTGCCGGATGCTGGCCGATATGCTGGACATCCCGGTCATCTGCGGCGACTCCATCAGCGTGGACACTCTGCGCACCGCCGACGTCGCCAGCTGCGACGCCTTTGTGGCTGTGACCGGCTCTGACGAAGACAACCTCGTGGCCTGCCAGATCGCCAAGCGGGAGTTCGGCGTAGACCGCACCGTGGCCCGGGCCTCCAACCCCAAGAACCGCGAACTGCTCCACACTCTCGGCGTGGACACCGTGGTCTGCGGCACCGACAACCTGAGCCATATTCTCGAGCGGGAGATCGAGACGGATACCATCCGCCAGCTCCTCTCTCTGGGCGGCGGCACGGCCAGCCTGAACGAGATCTTGCTGCCCGAGAATTTCCTCTACGCGGGCAAGGCCATCATGGACATCCCCATCCCGGGCGACACCATCCTGATCAGCATCACCCGCGACACCGAGTTCATCATCCCCCACGGCAGCACGATCCTGCTGCCCTGGGACCACATCCTCTGCCTGACCCGTGACGACAGCCTGCACGAGCTGACCGAGGCCTGGGGCCTCAGCGATAAGTGACGGAGCAGGAGCTGCGGCGCACCGCCGTCATCATCCCGCCCACTGGCCGGGCCGTCCTCTGCGTCTGGGCGGCGGTGCCGGGGCTGTTCGCTGCGCCCTTCGTGTTCTGGCAGAGCGTCGCCGCCGGAGCGGGTTTCTGCCTGCTCTGGGGCTTTCTGGTCTACTGCCTCTGGGCGCGGGCCTGCAGCTTCGCTGCTGTGCTGGGGGAACGGACCGTAACGGTCTACTCCGGCGTTGCGCTGCCGGTGCGTCAGGTGCTTCCCCGCCGGGCCGTTACCAGCGTCCGGCTGCTCCGGACACCCCTGCTGCGGCTGGGCGGTGTCTCGCTGCTCATCGTGGCGGCCCCGGGTGCGAAGCTCTTTCTGCCCGCCATCCCGGCCCAGCAGGCCGGGCTTCTGGCCCATATTCTGGCGGAGGATGCACCATGACCCGACAACGGCATTACCATCCCCTCGCCGCCCTCCGCTTCCTGCGCAAGGCGGTCGTCGTCTGCCTGCTGCCGCTGGCGAACGCCCTGCTGGAATTCAGCCTGAACGCTCTGCTCACAGCTCTGCGGCAGGACGCCGCGCTCCTGCTCTTCCTCTGCGGGGCCAGCTCCATCCTGCTGGAAGCCAGCAGCTGGGCGCTGGATGAGGCCGGTGTGCTCCGGCTGCGGTGGGCGTTCATCTCCAAGCGGGAGCGCATCATCCGGGCCGAAGCTCTGGCCGCACTGACCATTGAGCGGCCGCTTTTCTTTCGGCTGCTCGGGGCCAGCCGGGTGGTGCTCTACCCGGTGGGTCAGCCTGCCAGGCGATCCGTCACCCTTTATTTGCACAAAGAAGACGCGCAGGAGCTTGCTGACCGCCTGATGCCTGTCCGGGACCCGGTCTGCCACCGCCCTGCCGGGGGCGAGCGGGCCGCGCTGGTGGTTTTGGGTGCCAACGGTCTGTCCACGCTGGCGCTGACCTATTTGGCTATCCGGCAGAGCCGACCATTTCCCCTCACCGCCGAGGCGGTAGCCCTCTCCCGGCTGAACATCCTCGTCCGGTTCGCGGCCCACTGGCTGCCCGCCGGTGCGGCGTGGATGCTGGTGCTGGCCGGGGCGCTCTTCGGCATCAGTCTGGCCCGCAGTTTTGTCCAGACCGTCCATTATACGGTCTGGCACACTGCCGACCAGCTGGGCAGCCGGGGCGGCTGGCTGTCCCGATTCGAGTTTCGGGTGCGGAGCAGTGAGATAAGCTACGCGGACGTCCGCGTCTCCCCCATCGCCCGGCTCATGAAGCGCTGGCCGGTATTCGTGGTGGCAGGCAGCTGCCGCCCGGAACTGCCGCTTTTCGTCTACCGCTCCGGGCAGGAAGAGCTGTTCCGGGAGCTGCTGCCCGAGTTCCGGATGCCGCCCGACACCCGGCACGACCTCACCCACCGCAGCGCCGTCTTCTTTGCGCCTGCCGGCATCCCGTTCGGGCTGTGCCTTCTGCTGGTTCTGGTCTCCCGCAGCGTCCTGCCTGCCCTCACGGGGACATTGCTCATCCCGACGGCGGTATTTGCCGTCTTTCTGGCGGGCGGGCTGATGGGCTGGCTGAAAGAGGGCATCTGGCTCCGGGAGGGCCGGTTCACCCTGCGGCGGCAGAAGGGTGTTTATCTCCACTGCATCTGTGTGTTCCACCCAGATGTCTGCCTGCGCACCTTCCAATCGCCCTGGGCGGCACGTTATCAGCGCATGACGCTGACGCTGGCTCTGCCCGGGCAGGTGCGGCTCAAGGTGCGCAGCATCCCCATGCGGGACGCTGCGCCCTGTCTCAACGCTTTGGAGCAGGAAATATAAAACAAAAGGAAGTCTGATTCTCATGATAAAAACCATTCTCTTCGATTTGGACGGCACCTTACTGAACACCATCGACGACCTGGCCGACGCAGCCAACTGGGTCTGCACCCAGCACGGCTGGCCGACCTTTCCAGTAGAGACCTACAAGCACTTCGTGGGCAACGGCATCCCGAAGCTGGTAGAGCGCTTTTCCCCGGAAAACGCCAGGACGCCCGAACAGCTTGCCGCCACGCTGGCCGAGTTCTCGGCCCGGTATGACGCCCACAAGGAAGACAAAACGGCCCCCTATCCCGGCATCCTGGAACTGCTGGCCGCGCTGAAGGTCGAGGGCGTCCAGACCGCCGTTTTTTCCAACAAAGCGGACGCTTTTTGTGGAAAGATCATCGAGCACTACTTCGGCTCGGACAGCTTTTCGCTGGTGCGAGGCAGCCGCCCCGGTGTTCCCACCAAACCCGACCCGGCTGGCGTCTACTCTCTGATGGCTGACCTCGGCGCAGACCCGCAGAGCACCCTTTTCGTGGGCGACAGCGACGTAGACATCCTTACGGGACACAATGCCGGTCTGCCCGCTCTGGGCGTTCTCTGGGGCTTCCGGGGCGAAGCAGAGCTGACCGCCGCCGGTGCCGATGCTCTGGCCGCAAAGCCGGAAGATATTCTGACGTATCTCCACCAGCACTGAAAAACAAAAGCACGGCCCTGCCGGGACGCTGAAATGCATCCTGGCAGGGCCGTAGTTTTTTTGCAAAAGGAACTGATGGAAAAATACCGCGAGTGAGCAGCTGAGCCATTCCTCAAGCAAAGAAAAAATGATTCAAAAGAGCTATTTTACAATTTTCCGCTTTTCTGCTATACTCGGGCTATAGAACGACCCCCGGCAGAACACCGAGGGACATCGAAACAGGAGGTTTCAACTTATGGGCTTTTTAACTGGTAAAACCGCCATCATTACCGGCGCAGGGCGCGCTGTCCTGAAGGATGGGGGCTGCGGCTCCATCGGCTACGGCATCGCCACCGCATACGCCAAGGAGGGCGCGAACCTCGTCATCACAGGCCGCAATGTCAAGAAGCTGGAAGCAGCCAAGCAGGAGCTGGAAAGCCTCTACGGCATCAAGGTGCTGCCCGTGCAGGCCGATGTCTGCGCGGGCGGCGACAATGAGGCCACTGTGGCAAATGTGGTCAAGCAGGCCGTCGATACCTTCGGCGGCATTCAGGTGCTCATCAACAATGCACAGGCTTCGGCTTCCGGCGTGCCGCTGGCCGAGCACACCACCGAGCAGTTCGATTTGGCCATCTACTCCGGCCTCTACGCCGCTTTCTACTACATGAAAGCCTGCTACCCCTATCTGGCTGAGTCTCACGGCAGCGTCATCAACTTCGCTTCCGGCGCTGGCCTCTTCGGCAACTTCGGCCAGTCGGCCTATGCTGCCGCCAAGGAGGGCATCCGCGGTATGTCCCGCGTCGCCGCCACCGAGTGGGGCAAAGACGGCATCAACGTCAACGTGGTCTGCCCGCTGGCATGGACGGCCAAGCTCGAGCAGTTCAGGGACACCTACCCCGACGCTTTCAAGGCCAACGTCAAGATGCCCCCCATGGGCCACTACGGCAACGCTGAGACGGAGATTGGCCGTGTCTGCGTCCAGCTGGCCATGCCGGATTTCAAGTATATGTCCGGCGAGACCCTGACGCTGGAAGGCGGCATGGGCCAGAGACCGTAAAACGACATCATCTGCTTCCTTGCATAACGAACCCCCGCCTGCCGGATGGTGCAGGCGGGGGTGATTTTTGCTCTGATTCCCGTACGGGTCAAACGAAGCGGCAGCAACCACGGTAGACATTCCTGAAGATTGGGACCCGCGGGCTAAGCAACAGCCCACTGGGCTGATTGGCTTACGGCGCTGCGCGCCGCCGCCCTGCCGGGTTGTGGCTCCCAGCATCCGCTTCGTGCCTTGGGCGGCGCTCGCGTCTCGCTGGCCACGGCCCCAACAATGACTCCCTGTTTCTGCCGCAGGCAGCGGTCGTCATTGTTGCAATTCCTCGTACGGGTCAAATAAAAAATCCTCTGCACATTGTGCAGAGGATTTTTATGACCCGTACGGGAATCGAACCCATGTTACAGCCGTGAAAGGGCCGTGTCTTAACCGCTTGACCAACGGGCCTTAGAAATACAGAGCTTCGCTAAAACCTCCGACTTTCATCATCCACTATTGCGGACGACCGTCCCCCTTATCTTAGCGAAACTCTGTAATGTGGTAGCGGTAACTGGATTTGAACCGGTGACACTTCGGGTATGAACCGAATGCTCTAGCCAACTGAGCTATACCGCCATATTTATTTGTTGCACTTGAACAGTGCTTTATTATTATATCCAACAACCCCCGTTTTGTCAACAACTTTTTCAAAAAAATCTTCAATTTTTTCATTCTTTCTGATTTTATACGTCCGTACGCAAAAAGTCCCCGCCATCCTGTATGAATGGCAGGGACTTTCAACATTTCATTGGAGAATGGTGGAAAGCAGGCTTACTTCTTGTGGACAGGCACCATGACCTCGAGGCCGCCCATGTAGGGCTGCAGGACCTTGGGGATGGTGACGCTGCCGTCGGCCTGCAGATGGTTCTCGAGGAATGCGATGAGCATACGCGGAGGAGCCACGCAGGTGTTGTTCAGAGTGTGGGCCAGATAGGTCTTACCATCCTTGCCCTTGACGCGGATGTGCAGGCGGCGGGCCTGTGCATCGCCCAGGTTGGAGCAGGAGCAGACTTCGAAGTATTTCTGCTGGCGGGGGCTCCATGCCTCGATGTCGCAGCTCTTGACCTTCAGGTCAGCCAGGTCACCGGAGCAGCAGTTCAGCTGACGGACAGGGATCTCCATGCTGCGGAACAGCTCGACGGAGTTCTTCCAGAGCTTCTCGTACCAGTCAGCGCTTTCCTCGGGACGGCAGACGACGATCATCTCCTGCTTCTCGAACTGGTGGATGCGGTAGATGCCACGCTCCTCGATGCCGTGAGCGCCCTTCTCCTTGCGGAAGCAGGGGCTGTAGGAAGTCAGGGTCAGGGGCAGAGTAGCCTCATCCAGAGTCTGGTCGATGAAGCGGCCGATCATGGTGTGCTCACTGGTGCCGATGAGGTAGAGGTCCTCGCCCTCGATCTTGTACATCATGGCGTCCATCTCAGGGAAGGACATGACGCCCTGCACCACGTTGCCGTGCATCATGAAGGGAGGGATGACATAGGTGAACCCCTTGTCGATCATGAAGTCGCGGGCATAGGCCAGAACGGCCTCGTGCAGGCGGGCGATGTTGCCCAGCAGGTAATAGAAGCCATTGCCGGCCACGCGGCCTGCGGCGTCCATATCAATGCCGTCGAAGCTCTCCATGATCTCGGTGTGGTACGGGATGGGGAAATCAGGCACGACCGGCTCACCAAAGCGCTGAGCCTCGACGTTGTAAGTGTCATCCGGGCCGATGGGTACGCTGGGGTCGATCATCTGGGGGATGGTGTACATGATCTCCTGAATGCGTTCAGCCAGCTTTGCCTCCTCGGCTTCCAGCTCTGCCATCTTGTCGGCGTCAGCCTTGACAGCGGCGTTGTTGGCGTCGATCTGAGCCTGCAGCTCAGCCTTCTTGGCCTCGTCGTCGCACTTCTTCAGCTGGCCGAACAGAGGGCCGTTGGCCTTGCTCAGCTTGTTGCGGGCAGCCTTCAGGGACTCGACTTCCTTCAGGCACTCGCGGTACTTGGCGTCCTTCTCGATGACTTCGTCAACGAGGGGGAGCTTTGCATCCTGAAACTTCTTCTTGATGTTTTCCTTGACCGCATCCGGGTTGTCGCGGACAAATTTGATGTCAAGCATGATAACTCTCCTTATACTCTATTGCTTGCACAGGGGGCGTTCCCCGCTGTGCCGTTCAAAGGCGGTGTTCCCCGCCTTGGTACGCATTTCTAATAACTTTTCTGCTCAGGCTCTCCTATTATAGCAGTTTGCGTTTTTAATGCACAAGCAACATCCGCAAACTGCATATCGCAAATATGCCATTTTGATAGGCACTATTTTTGAAAATTGCGATAGGAGAGCTGTCGAGCGATAGCGAGACTGAGAGGTTACTCCACGCTGTACTGCCCCAGCAGATTTGCAAAGGCTTTCAGCTGATCGTCCGAATAGAAATGGACGGTCAGCTTGCCTTTGCCGTCGTGGTAGGCCACGCGGACTTCGCTGCCCAGCGCCTGCTTGAGGCTTTCTTCCACCTCCACCGGCAACGCACTCGGCAGCGGCGCGGCCACAGGCTCTTTTGCGGGCTTTGCCAGCTTTTTGCACAAAGCTTCGGCCTGACGGACGTTCAGCTGGTTGTCCGCTATCATCTGAGCCGCTTCCTCCTGCAGCTCCGGCGTAGGCAGGCCCAAAACGACCTTCGCGTGTCCGATCGTAATGAAGCCGCTTTTCAGCAGTTCCAGCACTGTTTCCGGCAGGCTCAGCAGCCGCAGGCTGTTGGCCAGTGCGCTCCGGCTCTTGCCCAGCTTGCGGGCAGCCTGCTCCTGGGTCAGATCGCAGCGGGTCATCAGTTCACGGATGCCGACCGCCTCTTCCACGGGGTCAAGGTCTTCGCGCTGCAGATTCTCCACCAGCGCAAGCTCCATAGCCTGCTCATCGGTCACGTCCTTGACGATGACCGGCACCTCGGTGAGGCCCGCCATCCGGCTGGCCCGCCAGCGGCGCTCGCCTGCCACGATGAGGTAGCCGCCGGACGGCTTCGGGCGCACCGCGATGGGCTGCAATAAACCGTGCTCGGCGATGCTGGCCGAAAGCTCTGCCAGCGTCTCGTCGTCGAAGGTCTTACGGGGCTGGCCGGGGTCTGGCTCGATCTCCCGCAGGGGCAGCGTCTCGATCCTGGTATCTGACTCAAAGCTGGGGGCGGCGTCTTCAAACAGACTTTCCAGCCCCCGGCCCAGTCCTCCTCTTCCTTTTGCCATTGGTCTCCTCTCTCCCTCAGCCGTCCATCTTCACATCGGCCAGCCCCATCGTCTCGACCGGTTCCGCTGCAGCTTTTCCGCGGCGGCGCTTGGGTGCAGCTTCGGCGGGGCGGTTGCTCTTCACGAACTCGATGGCAAGGTCCATATACGCCTCGCTGCCCTTGCCCTTCGGCTCATAGAAGTTGATGGGCTGGCCATAGCTGGGAGCTTCCGAGATGCGGATGCTGCGAGGGATGGTGGTCTGATACACCTTGTTTCCAAAGTATTTTTTGACCTGCTCCACCACCTGCAGTGTCAGGTTATAGCGGACAGAGAACATGGTGAACACCACACCTTCGATGTCCAGATAGGGGTTGTACTTCTTGCGGACGGTCTTAAGAGTGCTGATAAGCTCCGACAGACCTTCCAGCGCATAATACTCGCACTGCACCGGGATGAGGATGCTGTCGCAGGCGCACAGGCCGTTCAGCGTCAGCAGGTCAAGGCTGGGCGGGCAGTCGATGAAGATAAAGTCGTAATCCTTCTGGATGGGGGCCAGCGCCTTTCGCAGGCGGCTCTCGCGGCCCGGCAGGTCGATCATCTCAAGGCTGGCGCCCGCGAGGCGGGTGTTGGAGCCGATGACGTCGGTGCGAAACTCCGTCTTGCGGACAGCCTGCCGCGCGTCGGCCTCGCCGATGAGAATTTCATATGTACCAATATCTACACTCCGCTTGGAAATACCATAACCGGTGGTGGTGTTGCCCTGTGGGTCGAGGTCTACGATGAGCACTTTTTTGCCCAGCGCCGCCACGCAGGACGAGAGGTTGACGGCTGTGGTGGTCTTGCCCACGCCGCCCTTCTGGTTTGCAACAGCAACGATTTTTGCCACGCTACTTGCTTCCTTCCGGGAAAAAGATTTGTTCCGCATGGAACATTTCGAGGACGAAGCCCGCCGTTTTCCCCTCAGCAGGTCCCTTATACAGCTTAGTATAGCACATCAGCGCGGCTTTTTGAACTGGTTCTTTATAATTTTACCATAGGAAATGCAGATTCAGCATCTATTTTTTGCATTCTTTGAGGTTAAAAATTGATTTTTGCAGTAAAGCTGTAGCGTAGAGGCAGCTTGCTTTGCATTAGAGCCAGTTCCTCTTTAAGCAGGTTTCTCGCGCCGGTGGCGCGGGGGATGTTTTATCTTTTGGTCAAGCGGCTTGCGCTCCGCGCGGGCCAGAGGCAGGGAGGGGTGTTTCGATTCCCCCCTCCCTACCTCTGGACTCCACTCTCCCCGCAACGAGTTAAGGGCTGCTC
>OGKD01000431.1_pt1 | contig 30875 bp, 29 predicted proteins | sample 1572371 | NCBI WGS metagenome assembly OGKD01 (sample SAMEA2582096, study PRJEB24529) | metagenome | biome: Human gut stool | place: China | collected 2011 | reverse complement strand
TTCTCGGCCAGTTTCAGTATATCCTTCTTGCGCACCAGAGGTTCGCCGCCGGTCAGCATGTACAGGTACACGCCCAGCTCTTTGCCTTCCGTGATGATCTTATCCATATCCTCAAAGCTGAGGTTGTTCTTGTGGCCGTACTCGCCGGCCCAGCAACCCACGCAGTGCATGTTGCAGGCCGAGGTGGGGTCGAACAGGATCAGCCAGGGAATGTTGCACTGGTACTTTACGCGGTTCTCGCGGATCATCTTGGTGCCGCGGAAGAAAGCTTCGTAGCCCAGATTCAGCGCCGTGGTGCGGGCCACGTTGTGGTCCAGCTGGTCCAGTGCGCAGTTGATGAGCCGCGACCATTTGCTGGAAGGATCGGTCAGGGTCTTTTTGGCGTGCTCATAGGTCTCGTCGCTGAATGCGCCGCCGTAGAACTGTTTGGACAGATCCACCAGCTGGCCAATGGTCTTTTCGGGGTCTTTATCTGCACGGGAAAGTACCACGTCCACCATCTTGCCGACGGCAGCGCGCTGCATTTTATGCGTCAGGTTTTCCATTGAGTTGTTCATATCTTTTTCCTCCAAACGATTTTTCGGAAATTCTCTTTTTTTCTGATTCATACTATACCATTTTGGCAGATTTTATGCCATAATCAGAAAAAGCGCCGTGATAGAAAACCCATCACGGCGCGGATTATGATAAAATTTTTAAAATGACCGCAGGTCAGTTATCCTCTCCCAGATGCATCTTATTGCTGCTGAAGCGGCACAGTGCCCGGCGCAGGTCCCCACGGATCATCGTTCCCAGACGTTCGGTCATCACTGCCGGATCCGTTTTCATATCCTTGCGGATCCATTCCAGCGTCATGCCCACCAGTGCATACTTGTAGAAATCCACGATGAACTGCTTATCAGCATCCTGCACCGTGATGTCCTTGCATTCACGGTCGGCAAACTCCTTGAGCAGCGGGTCCAGCAGCTTATAAAGGTACTGTTCCACCTGTTCCCTGCCCACCGAGCGGTACACGTTCAGCACAAGGGATTTATTTTCCTGCACCCGCTGCAGGATATCCAGATATGCCTCGTTCCATGTCTCGAAGCTCTGTCGTCCTTCCAGGCTCTTCGTGGCGTCCTCCACGAGGATCCAGTCCACCAGATCGTAAATATCCTTGAAGTGGTAATAGAAAGTCATGCGGTTGACGCCGCAGTCCTCGGTGATATCGTTGATTGTGATCTTGTTAAGGGGCTTTTCCAGCAACAGCTTCTTCAGCGACGCTTCCAGCGCCCGTTTGGTTGTCTGTGACACAAAAACCATCCTTTCCCGGCAAGGGCATTTCCTGCCGTATGCGGCCAGATCCTTCTGAGCTGCATCTTATCTATTATAATACCGCAAAATATGGTTTCATTTCAAGCACGGAATTTGTTGTTTTTATGAAGAATAGGTGAATGGCATAAAATATACGCCAGTGCACCGGGAGCTTTCTCTTTCCGGTAAAAAAGTAGCAAAGCCCCTTGATTTTATCTGCACGGTTGCTTAGAATGGGAGCAGGCGGCCTGTATGAGTGCGCCGCCGTTTGAGGGAGGGTATAACTATAATGGATACCATTGGTTTTCTGGGCTGTGGTAACATGGGCGGAGCCATCGCCCGTGCCGTGTGCAAAGCTGTTGACCCCAAAAAAGTTTTTCTTGCAAACCGTACTGCTGCCAAAGCGCAGGCTCTGGCCAAAGAGCTGGGCTGCAAAACAGCCACCAACGCCGAGGTTGCCGGTGACTGTGACCTGATCTTTCTGGCGGTAAAGCCCCAGATGATGGAAGCACTGCTGGATCCGCTCAAGTTCACGCTGGACGAGCGCCCCAGCCGCTTCGTGCTGTGCAGTATGGCGGCCGGCCTTTCCATTGCACGGATCCAGGAGATGGCAGGCGAGGACTTTCCTGTCATCCGCATCATGCCCAACACCCCGGCTTCTGTGGGCGAGGGTATGATCCAGTATTGTTCCAGCAATGTCACCGCCGAAGAAGAGGCGGCGTTCCTCAGGATCATGGCTCCCGCCGGGCGGCTGGACGCTGTGCCGGAAAGCCTCATCGATGCCGCCAGCTGCGTATCCGGCTGCGGCCCGGCGTGGGTCTACCAATTTATTGAAGCGCTGGCCGACGGCGGCGTGGCCTGCGGCCTTCCCCGCGCCAAGGCGCAGGAATACGCCGCACAGATGGTGCTTGGCAGTGCAAAGCTGGTGCTGGAAAGCGGTAAGCACCCCGGTGAGCTGAAGGACGCCGTGTGCAGCCCCGGCGGCAGCACCATTCAGGGCGTGCGCGTGCTGGAAGAGCGCGGCCTGCGCGGCGCAGTGATGGACGCTGTGATCGCTTCGTACAACAAAACCAAAGAGATGGGAAAGGGTTAAGGGATTCATGCGCATTGTTGTGAAAGTAGGCACCTCTACATTGGCCTATGCCACCGGGCGGCTGAACATCCGCCACACCGAACAGCTGGTCAAGGTGCTCAGCGACCTGAAAAACGAGGGCCATGAGGTCATTCTGGTGTCCTCCGGTGCCATTGGCATGGGCGTGGGCAAGCTCTCACTGCCTGCCCGCCCGAAGGACACCGCCACCAAGCAGGCCTGCGCAGCTGTGGGCCAGTGCGAACTGATGTACACCTACGACCGGCTGTTCAATGCCTACAATCACACCGTGGCGCAGATACTGCTCACCGGCGTGGATGTAGAGCACACCGAGCGCCGGGTGAACTTCCAGACCACCCTGTCCCGTTTGCTGGAACTGGGCGCGCTGCCCATCATCAACGAGAACGACACCGTTGCCACCGATGAGATCACCTCCATCGGCGACAACGACACTCTGGCTGCCATCGTGGCCTGCTGTGCAAAGGCCGATCTTCTGGTGCTGCTGAGCGACATCGACGGCCTGTATACCGCCAACCCCCACACTCACCCGGATGCCCGGCTCATCCCTCTGGTGGATGAGATCACCCCCGAGGTGATGGCGCTGGCAGACGGAGCCGGTTCGGCTCTGGGCACCGGCGGCATGGCCACTAAGCTGCGTGCCGCCCGCATGGTAACGGCCAGCGGCGCAGATATGGTCATTGCCAACGGCGCGCACCCGGAGCTGCTGTACGACATTGCCGCCGGTGTCCCAGCCGGCACCCGCTTTGCAGGCCATAAGGAGGGCTGAACATGACGACTCAGGAAATTCTGGAAGCCGCCCGTGCTTCCAAAACAGCCGTGGCGCTGGCCAATAGCGAGACCCGCAGACAGGCTCTGCTTGCCATGGCCGACCGGCTGTGCCTGCCGGAAAATATGGAGGCCATTCTGGCCGCCAACGCTGAGGATATGGCCGCAGCCAAAGGGCACATCAGCGAGGTGATGCTGGACCGTCTTGCCCTGACCGAGGAGCGCATCGATGCCATGGGCCGGGGCATTCTGGAAGTAGCCGCCCTGCCCGATCCGGTGGGGCGGGTGCTCCGGCGGGTGGAACGCCCCAACGGGCTGGTGATCGAAAAGACTGCTGTTCCCATGGGTGTCATCGCCATCATCTACGAGAGCCGCCCCAATGTAACCAGCGACGCTGCTGCCCTTGCCGTCAAAAGCGGCAATGCCTGCATCCTGCGCTGCGGCAAGGAGGCATGGCGCAGTGCTAATGCCATTGTGAAAGCGCTGCGGCAGGGTCTGCAGGAGGCCGGCCTGCCCGAGGATGCAGTCAGCCTGATCGAGGACTCCACCCACGCTTCCGCCAACGCCCTGATGACCGCCGTGGGCTATGTGGACCTTCTGATCCCCCGCGGCGGAGCCGGGCTGATCCGGGCCTGTGTGGAAAATGCAAAAGTCCCCTGCATCCAGACCGGCACCGGCATCTGCCACATCTATGTGGATGACTCCGCCGATCTGGACAAGGCACTGGACATCATCGAAAATGCCAAGGCCAGCCGCCCCAGCGTGTGCAACGCCGAGGAAGTTTGCCTTGTAAACGCTGCCGTGGCACAGGAATTTCTGCCCCGGCTGGCACAGCGTCTCGGCCCGGACCGCGCCGCAAAGGGCCTGCACCCGGTGGAGCTGCGTCTGGACGAGCGCGCCGCTGCCATCATTCCCGGCACGCCTGCCGGTGCGCAGGACTTTGACACTGAATTTCTGGATTACATCCTCGCGGTCAAGGTAGTGGACAGCGTGGACGAGGCCATTGCTCATATCGCAAAGCACTCCACCGGCCACAGCGAGGCCATCCTGACTCAGACACAGGCTCACGCCGACCGGTTCACCGCCGCGGTGGACAGCGCCGCCGTGTACGTCAACTGCTCTACCCGCTTTACCGACGGCGGCGAGTTCGGTCTGGGATGCGAGATGGGTATCTCTACCCAAAAGCTCCACGCCCGCGGCCCCATGGGACTGGAAGAGCTGTGCAGTTATAAATATATCATCCACGGCAATGGGCAGGTACGTTGAAGCGTCCTGAGCCCACCATCCCGGTGTCAAAATCGGGTGCGAACGTTTTGTCCATTTTATTCATAATTCAGAAACAGACCTGAAAAGCTTTTTCCCCTGCAGGCCGGTGCATCCGCTCCGGCCTGCATTTTTTGTTCATCCTGTATGGATTGTTTTTTCCGTAGGGACAAAATTTGAATTTTGTTTTCACTTTTCCTGTTTTTATCGTTCGTTTGGATGGATGAATGTATCCAAGTTTTCTCCGATTCTCACAAAGAAAGAGTATTACTTTCTCGATTTTGTTCTGTAAAAAGTATAAAAAAGGGCTTGACAACCCATGATTTATTGCGGTAAAACTATATTGGAAATTTTGATAACGATTTCACTTCATTTCAATTCCGGTTTGAAATTGTCCGTCATCCACAACACTATACTGAGAACAAAGGAGAGAGCACTATGACCATCGCCATTCTTGCACACGACTCCCGCAAAGAACTCGCACTGCAGTTCTGTACGGCTTACAGTGCCATTTTATCCAAAAACACTGTCATTGCCACCGGTACCACCGGACGGATGCTGGCGCAGACCACCGGCCTGCCCGTGCATTGCTACCTCTCCGGAAAGCTGGGCGGCGTACAGCAGATCACTTCCCGCGTTGCCTGCGACGAAGTAGATCTGGTGCTGTTCTTCCGCGATCCGCTGAAGGCCGACGCCGCCAGCATCACCGAGCAGAATCTGCTCCGCCTGTGCGATATGCACGGTGTACCCATTGCCACCAACATTGCCACCGCCGAGGTGCTGCTGCGTGGTCTGGATCAGGGCGATCTGGACTACCGCGAAGGGATGCATCCCGCTCTCGTTGAGCCGATGCCTGCCGCTACGCCCCGCCGTGTGACGGCCTGATTTGTGTATAGAGACTAAGGGAAAGAAATAACGCCGCAGGTTTTCCTGCGGCGTTATTTTCAGCATGGAATATAATTTGCAATACCGGAAAATCTGCGGATTTTCCGGTATTGCTTCTTCACAGATGGGTTTGCGGAGAGAAGCGGCATCCGACCGGTCTCCCCTTCCGTAGAGACAGTTTTACTTCAGCAGAGCCGAAAGCTTTTCCAGTCGGCGGGCGGCTTCGTCCAGCACATCGCGGAAGTTCTTCGCACCGAAGGTCAGAGCATACTGGTGCGGGCCGTTGTGCGCGGCCTTTTCCAGCGCATCCAGCAGAGGTTTCGGCGGGTCAAAATCCGGAAACCCCTGCGAGAGGTTGATAGAATCGTATTGATTGTTGATGCGGGTCATGCGGCGGATGACAGAATCCGTGAACGTGCCCACGCGGTCGCTGAGCTGCGGCATATATCTGTTCCCTCTTTAATCCTTGAAATACGCCTTCTGGATGGCCAGCAGCACGCCGGCACGGCTGGCGGCAAAGTTCAGGCCGCCCTGCAGGTAGCAGGTGTACGGCTCACGCAGCGGACCATCGCAGGACAGCTCGATGGTGCTGCCCTGGGTAAAGCTGCCGCTTGCCATGACCACCTCGTCGGTATAGCCCGGCTCCGGAGAAGGTTCCGGGGCGGCATAGCTGTCCACGGGGCTTGCAGCCTGAATGCCCTGACAGAAGCCGATGAGCGCATCCGCAGTGCCTGCATCAAAGCAGGTGACGATGTCGTTGTGGTCGTCGCAGTAGCGCGGCACTGGATTTTTGCCCAGCAGCTCCAGCATACACTGGGCGTAAATGGCGGTCTTGATGGCCTCGCACACCACGCCAGGCGCATAGTAGAAGCCCAGATACATATCACGGGGCGTTTCCAGCGTGCAGCCCAGATCCTTGCCGAGACCGGGCGCATTCAGGCGGTAAGCGCACAGCTCCACAAGGTCTTTGCGGCCCGCAATGTAGCCGCCGGTGGGAGCGATGCCGCCGCCGGGGTTCTTGATCAGGCTGCCCACCACAAGGTCTGCGCCCATCTGACAGGGTTCCTGCGTCTGGGTGAACTCGCCGTAGCAGTTATCCACAAAAATAATGATGTCCGGGTTTGCGGCGCGGGCGGTATCCGCAATTTTTCGGATCGTTTCCAGATCAAAGGCATTGCGCTGCAGATAGCCGCGGCTGCGCTGGATGTGGCACACCTTGGCCCCCGGGGCCTTTTGAGCGATCAGGTCGTAGTCCGGGGTGAAGTCAGCCTTGAGGGGAGCTTCGTCGTATTGGATGCCGTAGTCCATCAGGGTACCGGTACCCTTGCCCTTGCCGTCCAGACCGATGACGCCCTCCAGCGTATCGTAGGGGCGGCCGGTGGCGGCCAGCAGGGTGTCCCCTGCCCGCAGCAGGCCGAACAGGGCCACCGCCAGCGTATGGGTGCCGCTCTGGAACTGGCTGCGCACCAGTGCATCCTCTGCGCCCATCACCTCGGCAAAGATCTGTTCCAGCTTTGCGCGGCCGGTGTCCCACAGGCCGTAGCCGGTGGTGCCCAGCATATCGGTGGAGGACATCTGGGTGTCGGCAAAGGCCTTGAGCATCTTGAGCTGGTTGAAATCGCGGATTTCCTCCATATGGCGGAAATAGGGCTGGCACAGCTCCATGGCCTTTTCGTCCAGTGCCAGCACTTCGGGTTTGTAATCAAAAAAGTGGTTGAGAATCGACATATCTGTTTCCTTAATTTAATGTTCTTGTATTTTCAGAAGCATGGACGCTCCGCTGGGCCAGAGGACAAGAGGGGCGTTTGGAGCGGCCCGCAGGCCGCGACAAACGCCAATATAAAATAGTTCTTCCTCTGAATATGCCCAGAGTGAAACGGAGGGCATTCAAATCGTCCGGCTCACGGCGCGGCAAAACGTACATACTCCCCCAGCTTTGCAAAGCCGAGGCGGGTGTAAAAATGCACCCGTTCCGGGGCGCAGAGGAACACCGGGTGCTCCCCTTCTGCTGCAAGGGCGTTGGCCATCTGCACGATGAGCCGCCCGCCGATGCCTTTGCCGCGCAAGGGCTCTGCAGTCTGACCGCAGGCCATGTAGGCCTGTCCGTTTGCGACCGCATAGGCACCCACGGTGCACACCGTCTGCCCGCCCTGCTGCAGCACCCAGACCATGGCCCGGCCCCGGCTGCGCTTGGAGCACAGCTCTGAATAGGCATCGTCCCGCCGGGCGGGGTCCGTTGGATAAAGCGCCTGCGCCACCGTCATGGCGGGCGGCTGGGCGTCAAAAGTCAGGCTGCTCCAAAGAGCATCCTCTACAGCAGGCAGGGGCAGCACTTTGCCGGGAGCAAGGCCGAACACCGTCAGCGTTTCGGCCCGATGCCAGCCTGTGGGCGGCGGGCAGATGCCCTCGTCCAGAATGATGCTCCCACAGCCGCAGAAGGCCAGAAAGCTCGCCAGCTCCTCCGGGTTTGCATGCCCGGCTGCCCATGCTGTGCGGCCGCTGAGTTCCAGCGCCAGTGTGGGGCCAGCATAGAACCGGCCGGGCTGGCTTTTGCCGAAGATCTGCTGATCCAGCGGCAGCAAGGCGTCCAGCACCCAGCGGCCCCGGCAAGCGTTCCGGAAGCGGGCACGACGCGCCGGGGTGTTGACTCGTGCGATCACTTGAGCGCGTTGACGATTTTCTTGAACTCACGGCCGCGCACCTCAAAGTTGGGGTACAGGTCGAACGAAGCACTGGCCGGAGACAGGATGATGATGTCGCCGGGCTTTGCGGCGGCGCGGGCCAGCTCCACAGCGTGCTGCATGTTGTCGGCGTGCTGGATGGGCAGCGCTGCTTCGTCAAAGCCTTCGCATTCGCGCACAGCCTTCTCGATACGGGGGCCGGTGGCACCCATCAGCACCAGGTTCTTGACGTGGGCAATGACTTCCGGTGCCAGCGGCTCATACGGGATGTGCTTGTCGTAGCCGCCCGCAATGAGGATGACCTTCTGGTTGAAGCTGCGCAGGCCCGCAATGGTGCGGGTGGGGCTGGTACCGATGGAGTCGTTGTAGTACAGCACGCCGTCCAGCGTGCGCACCGGCTCAATGCGGTGCTCCACACCGGTAAAGGTGCTGCCCACCTTCTGGATGGCTTCCACGGGCACCTCGCCCCACACGGCAGCGGCAGCAGCCAGCAGGTTTTCAATGTTGTGCAGGCCGCGCAGCTTCACGTCCTTCTGGGCCAGGAAGGGGGTCACAACGCCATCCTCGGCCATGCAGAGCATGTTGTCCTCCTTGCGCAGGAAGGCACCGTTGTCGGTATCGTGCAGGCGGGTGAACCACACCTGCTTGCCCTTGCAGTCGGACTGCATGGAACGGCTGATCTCGTTCTCATAGCCCAGCACAGCGCGGCAGGGCTGCTTCTGGTACAGCAGGATGTTGCGCTTGGCATCAATGTACTCCTGCATGTCCTTGTGGTGGTCCAGATGGTTGGGGGTAACATTGGTCACCACGGCAATGTTGGGGCTGGAATGCATGCTGATGAGCTGGAAGCTGGAAAGCTCCACCACAGCTACATCCTCGGGAGCCACCTCGGGCAGCATGGGCAGCAGGGCTGCGCCGATGTTGCCGCCCAGATGCACCCTGCGGCCTGCGGCCTCGTAGAACTTGGAGATAAGGGTGGTGGTGGTGGTCTTGCCGTCAGAACCGGTCACGGCCACGATCTCGCAGGGGCAGAACTGGAAGAACAGCTCCACCTCGCTGGTGACCATGGTGCCGGCGGCCATAGCGTCCTGCAAAGGCTTCTCGAAATAGCCCACGAAGCCCGGGGTGCGCATGATGATGTCCTGCCCCTTGAAACCGTCGAGGTAATTCTCGCCGAGGCTCAGATCGATGCCCAGCTCCTTGATGGTGGCAGCGTAGTCGCCGAAATCTTCCACGCTCTTTTTCTGGTCGCAGAGGGTGACGTGCGCACCCAGCTCCACGAACTCCTTGATGAGCGTCTTATGGCTGACGCCCGCGCCGATAAAGGCAACCTTTTTGCCCTTGATGAGGTTTGCAAGCTCCTGCTGTTCCTTCTGCATAAAAAAGGACCTCCTCTATAAATGTATATTACCATAGCACCCCCTCCGCACACAGCCGCAGGAGAAAATGCATTGCCGTCCCCCATTATAGACCATTTGTTTCCGATTGGCAACGGAAAAACACAAACCGTGGCTCAAAATGTCCACTCAAATCAACAAAATGTCGATTGTCTTTTCTGCCTGTTTCTGTTACACTTATAGCGATTTCAATTTTTGGCGCAGCATCAACAGCATTGCGCCGGCTCAACACCAGAATTTTCCTGCGCCTGTCCGGGTGTAGTTTTCTTATTTCTTATCACTTTCTGAGACAAACAGGGCCGCACCGGCCCGAAAGGATGCATTTCTTGAAACAGCTTCGCTTTGTCGCGGCCCTGCTAGCTGCGTTTTTTGTTCTGAGCCTGACCGCCTGCGGCTCCGGCTCCAACAGCTTTACCTGGTTCGTGGACTCCATCCCCGCGAACCTCGACCCGCAGGTGGCGTCCAGCGCCTCGGACATCATCGCCTGCGAGAACCTCTACAGCGGCCTCGTCCGCCGCACACCGGACGGCAGCCTCGCGCCGGAATTGTGTGAGCGGTGGGAGGTATCTGCCGACCGGCTCACCTATACATTCTATTTGAAGGACGGTCTGACCTATACCGCCTCGAAGGGAGATCCCTCCGACTACGCCATCACCGCCGAGGACTTCGTCTTCGCGTTCCAGCGGATGTTCCGCCCCGGCACCAACTCCCCCTACGCCGTGGAGTTCTCTGCCCTCGAGAACAGCGCCGCCGTTCTGGCCGGTCAGAAGCCCGCCAGCGCGCTGGGCGTCACCGCTGCGGAGCCGCTGAAACTGGTGTTCCGGCTCTCCTCGCCCGACGAGACGTTCCTCTCCAAGCTGACGCTGCCCGGCGCGATGCCCTGCGACGAAGCGTTTTTTGACAGCACCCGAGGCACCTACGGTCTGACCAGCGCTTCCACCCTTTCCAGCGGACACTTTTACCTTTATAACTGGACGTCCAGCGGCCTTTTCCTCCGCCGGGCGGCTTCGGGGAATCAAATCGACAGCCTGCGCCTCGTGGAGAACACCACAAGCTCCGGCCAGTCTGCCGAAGAACTCATCAACAACGAAAAATGCACCGCCGCCCTCGACGACAGCGGTACCCCCACCTCGCTGCAGAGCGTGTCCTACTCCGACACCACATGGGCGCTGCTCTTCAACTGCGACTCCATCTTTGCTTCCACTGAGCTTCGGCAGGCACTGGGCAGTGCAGCCGCTTCGGCGGTGGAAGTCCCTGGCGGCGGGCTGTTCGCGGAGGCAAAGGGCCTCATCCCCGACGGCCTGACCGTGGACGGCATCGACTACCGGCAGACGGCGGGCGATGTCCGCCCGGCCTTCGGCGACCCCCGCGCACTCTACATCGCCGCCCGCGACGGCGGCGTCTCCCCCTCCGACTTTGGGCGCGTCTCCCTGCTGCTGCCCTCCGGCAGCGGCCTCAGTGACACCGCCGAGCTCATCAACAGCGCATGGCAGAAGGAGTTTTCGCTCTTCTTCTCGGTGGAAGAGGTGGAGCCGGAGGAGTTCCAGAAGCGGCTCGAAAACGGCAGCTACACCATCGCGCTGGCCCCCGTGCAGGCCGAGGGCGGCAGTGTCTACACCGCACTGGCCCAGTTCTCCCCCACCGGCGGCGGGCTGACCGGCTACAGCGACGCCCTTTACACCACCCAGCTCTCGGCCAGCGCCACAGCCACCGGCAGCACCCGCTGCTCTCTGCTGGCCGCCTGTGAGCGCCAGCTCCTCGAGCAGGCTGTGGCCGTACCGCTCTTCACCCAGCAAAAGCGGCTGCTGGTGGCCAACGGCATCGAGGGCCTCGTCTTCGACCCCTTCGGCCCGGTGCTGGATGTGACGTATGCGACGAAGGGATAACCTCTCAGTCTCGCTATCGCTCGACAGCTCCCCTACCGAGGGGAGCCTCTGGCGAAGAGGTGAAGCTTTACGGAATGCCAAAGCCTCTCCTCGCTAGGAGAGGTGGCAGCGCGTCAGCGCTGACGGAGAGGTTTTTACACGCAAAAACAGAGAGGATAGTTCAGGAATGACTATCCTCTCTGTTTTTTGCTTTTTTACGTTAATACGAAGGTCAGCTCTGCGGTGGCGGCACACTTGCCGTCCACATAAGCGGACGCTTTGCCGATGCCCACCGGGCCGCGCTGCTCGACCAGCTCACAGTGAAGGGTGAGCACATCGCCAGGGGTGACCTGCTTGCGGAAGCGGGCGTTCTTGATGCCGCCGAAGAGGGCCAGCTTGCCTTTGTTCTCAGGCAGGCTCAGGGCCGCGACGGCACCGGTCTGGGCCAGTGCTTCGAGAATCAGGACGCCGGGCATGACCGGCTGTCCCGGGAAGTGGCCGCAGAAGAATTCTTCGTTGCGGGTGACGCACTTGCGGCCAATGGCCCACTGACCCGGCTCGTAATCCAGAATGCGGTCCACGAGGGCAAAGGGATACCGGTGGGGCAGGATGGCCGCGATCTCCTCGCTGGTCAGGCTGTTTGCGTTTTCACGCACGGTGCGGGGTTCTGCCATCGCTCAGCCCTCCCACTTCTTGAAGGCCAGGCAGGCGTTGTGTCCGCCGAAGCCCAGGCTGTTGCTCAGAGCGTACTCCATCTTCATCTCACGGCCCACATTCGGCACATAGTCCAAATCGCACTCCGGGTCGGGCTGCTCGTAGTGGATGGTGGGGGGCGCGAACTGGTCGCGGAGGGCCAGTGCGGTGAACACGGCCTCGATGCCGCCTGCGCCGCCCAGCAGATGGCCGGTCATGCTCTTGGTGCTGACGACGGCGATGTCCTTAGCGTGGTCGCCGAAGACGGCGTGGATGGCAGCAGTCTCGCAGCTGTCGTTCATGTGGGTGCCGGTGCCATGGGCGTTGATGTGGTCGATCTGCTCGGGGGCAATACCGCCATCCTTGAGAGTCAGCTTCATGCAGCCGATGGCACCTGCGCCGCCGGGTGCGGGAGCCGTGAAGTGGTAGGCGTCGCAGTTGGCGCCGTAGCCCACGACTTCGGCATAGATGTGTGCGCCGCGGGCCTTGGCGTGCTCCAGCTCTTCCAGCACCAGCACACCGCTGCCCTCGCCCATCACGAAGCCGCCGCGCCGTGCGTCAAAGGGCAGGCTGGCCGCATCAGGGTCCGCAGCAGTGGAGAGGGCCTTCATGCTGGTAAAGCCGCCGATGCCCAGCGGGCTGATGCAGCTCTCGGCACCACCGCAGACCATGACCGGCTCGTAGCCGTCGCGGATGCGGTGGAACGCATCGCCCACAGCGTTGGTGCCGCCTGCGCAGGCCGTCACCGGGCAGGTACACATCCCCTTGAGGCCGAAGCGGATGGCGATCTGTGCTGCCGCCATGTTGGCGATAGCCATCGGGACAAAGTAGGGGCTGACCTTCTCCATGCCCTTTTCCTCGCCGCGGCTGTGCTGCTCCTCGATGGTGGGCAGACCGCCGATGCCGCTGGACACGATAACGCCGATGTTCTCGGCCTCGGCTTCGCAGTCGATGCCGCTGTCCTGGATAGCCTCAGCGGCAGCGCCCAGCGCCAGCAGGGTGAAGCGGGCCATCTTGCGGGCTTCCTTTTTGTCCACGACGGTCTCGGGGTCGAAGCCCTTGACCTCGCCTGCCAGCTTGCACTTAAATTCGCTGGCGTCGAACTGGGTGATGGGGCCGATGCCGCACTTGCCTGCGCGGGCTGCGGCCCAGCTGTCGGCGGTGTTATTTCCAAGAGGGTTCACGGTGCCAAGACCGGTGATGACGACTCTGCGTTTTTCCATAGAAAAAGCTCCTTTTTACATTGCCATGCCGCCGTCCACACAGAGCACCTGCCCGGTGAGATAGCTGCTTTGTTCGGCGGCGAAGAAAGCCACCGCGTTTGCCACGTCCTCCGGCTGGCCGGCGCGTCCCTCCGGGATGGTCTTGCACATCTCGGTGCGGACAGCCTCCGGCAGAGCGGCGGTCATATCCGTGGCGATGAATCCGGGAGCCACCGCGTTGACGGTGACGTTCCGGCTGGCCAGCTCCTTAGCGAGGCTCTTGGTCAGGCCGATGAGGCCCGCCTTGCTGGCGGAATAGTTGGTCTGGCCTGCGTTGCCCCGCAGACCCACCACGCTGCTCAGGTTGACGATGCGGCCATAGCGCTGGCGCACCATCCGGCGTGCGGCCTCCTTGCAGCAGAGGAACGCACCCTTGAGGTTGGCGTTCAGGACGGTGTCAAAATCTTCCTCGGAAAGGCGGAGGATGAGGTTGTCGCGGGTGACGCCCGCGTTGTTGACGAGAATATCCACGCGGCCAAAGGCATTCACTGCTTCTTCGAACAGCTTCTTGCAGCCCTCGGCAGTGGAGACGTCGGCCTGCACGGTGACGGCCTCGACGCCAAGCTCTTTGCACAGTGCGGCAGTCTCGGCGGCAGCGGCCTCTCCGTGGCAGTAGTTGACCACCACGTTGCAGCCCTGCTTTGCCAGTGCGACACAGACAGCCCGGCCGATGCCCCGGCTTCCGCCGGTGACGACGGCGGCACGGGTCAGCTTTTCTTCGCTCATGCCTGTGCCTCCTTCCAGCTGGTGAGGAAAGCTTCCAGCTCTTCTGCCGTCTCGACAGCGGTGCAGTGGACGTCTGCGCCCAGCGTCTTTTTCACGAAGCCGCTCAGGGCCTTGCCCGGGCCGACTTCGAGAATGTCGGTGACGCCCAGCTCGCCCAGACGGCGGAGGGTATCTTCCATGTAGACGCTGCTCTGCACCTGCTTTTCCAGCAGAGCGGGGATGCTGTCGCTGTCTGCCTTTTCGTGGCCGAGGCAGTTGAAGAGGACGGGCGTCTCCATCTCGCCGAAATGCTCAGACGCAAAGCGCTTTGCCAGCGCGTCACCGGCGGGGTGCATCAGCTTGGTGTGGAAGGGACCGCTGACCTTCAGCGGGATGCAGCGGCGTGCGCCTGCGGCTTTTGCCAGCTCAGCGGCCTTTTCCACGGCGGCTTTTTCGCCGCCGATGACCAGCTGGCCCGGGCAGTTGTAATTGCAGATCTGCACACAGCCCAGAGCAGATGCCTCTTCGCAGCACTTTGCCAGTGCGTCGCGGTCAAGGTTCATCACAGCGGTCATGCCGCACTCGATGCCCTTGGCGGCGTCGGCCATGGCCTTGCCGCGGAAGGCGGCCAGCTCCACAGCCTGCTTGGCCGTGAAGACACCGGCGGCTTCCAGCGCGGAGTATTCGCCCAGCGACAGACCGGCCAGATAGTCGGCCTTGACGCCTTTTTCCTTCAGGACAGCCGTGACACCGGCGGCGAAGGCCACCATGCAGGGCTGGGTGTACTGAGTCAGATTCAAAACGCCTTCCGGGTCGTCAAAGCAGACACTCTCCAGATCAAAGTCAAGGTCTGCGGCGTTGAACGCCTCCCGGAACGCGGGGTATCTCTCGTAAAGGTCTTTGCCCATGCCGGGGTGCTGAGAGCCCTGACCGGCATACAGAATGGCAAGCTTCATTGGTGTTTCCTCCAATCATCCATCAGTTCATCCATCAGCTCCCGGACACTGCGCATCCGGTCGAGACGGCCCACGTTGGCCCCGCAGAAGAAGAGTCCCTCTTCCACATTGCCCTTCACGGCCTCGATGAGGGCGTGGGTGATGCAGTAAGGCACCTTGGCCGGCTCACAGGCTTTGAGACAGCGGGCGCAGTGCTTCGGCGGGAAGCGCAGGCCCTGCTCAAGCTTCTGCACCAGCGGAGTGGCCAGCGCACGGCCCGGCATTCCCACAGGGCTGTGGATGATGCGCACATCTTCGGGCTTGGCCGCCAGCAGGACATCCTTATAGGTCTGGCTGGCGTCGCACTCGTAGGTGGGGATGAAGCGGGTGGCGAGCTGTGCGCCCGCAGCACCCATCTTAGTATAGTGGGCGATGTCCTCGCCCGTGTAGACACCTCCGGCCACGAAGACCGGGATGTCGTGGCCGAACTGAGCCTCGAAAGGCTTCACCTCGGCCAGCACTTCGGGCAGGATCTCGTCGAGGGTCTGGCATTTTCCGGCCAGAAGCTCTTCTTCCGAAAAGCCCAGATGCCCACCAGCCTTGCAGCCCTCGATGACCACGAAGTCGGCGGTGCGGTTGAAGGCTTTTGCCCACCGGCGGAGGATGAGCTTTGCAGCACGTCCGCTGGACACGATGGGTGCCAGCGCAACGTCAGCTCTTTCCACCAGGCCGGGCAGCTCCAGCGGGAGGCCCGCACCCGATACGATGGCATCCACACCTGCCTCCACAGCAGTGCGGACGGCGTCGGCGTAGTTCTGGGTGGCGACCATCGCGTTGATAGCCACCAGTCCCGCGCCGTTGGCGATCTCTTTCGCTTTGGCGATCTCTTTTTTCAGCGCGCGGAGATTCGCTGCGTAAGGGTCGCGGGCAAAGTCGGGTTCTCGGTAGCCTGTGTCGGCGGTGGAGATGCACCCCATGCCGCCGCAGGCCGCGACCGCACCGGCCAGCCCGCCGAGGGAAACGCCCACGCCCATGCCGCCCTGTAAGACAGGCACGGCCAGCGTCTTGCCTGCGAGGGTCAGCATAACTCGCTCAGCGAATGCATCCGCTGCCTCCCACTCTCCCACAGCTCGTCGAGGATCTCAGCCACAGGCCGCACCTCGTGGAGCATACCGGCCACCTGACCGGCCATCAGACTGCCTGTGGCGGTATCGCCCTCAAAGACGGCGCGCCGCAGACTGCCCAGCGTGTATTTTTCCAGCTCCATCTTGTCGGCGCCGGCCTTTTCCTGCCGGACATACTCGCGGCTCATCCGGTTTTTCAGCACACGGACGGGGGTGCCGCCGATGCGGCCGGTGACGATGGTGTCGCTGTCCTTGGCGCGCAGAAGCGCGGCCTTGTAGTTCTCGTGGACGGGGCATTCCTCACTGACCAGCAGGCAGGTACCCACCTGAACGCCGCAGGCACCCAGTGCGAAGGCTGCGGCCAGCTGGCGGCCATCGGCGATGCCGCCCGCCGCGATGACAGGGACATCTACAGCGTCCACCACCTGGGGGACAAGGGCCATGGTGGTCATCTCGCCCACATGACCGCCGCTCTCGGTGCCTTCGGCGATGACGGCATCCACGCCCAGAGGGGCAAGGTGCTTAGCCAGAACGGCCGCTGCCACCACGGGGATGACCTTGATACCGGCTTCCTTCCACATGGGGATGTACTTGCCGGGGTTGCCTGCGCCGGTGGTGACGACCTTGACGCCCTCTTCCACGACGATTTTGGCAAACTCGTCGGCCTGGGGGTGCATCAGCATGATGTTGACGCCAAAGGGCTTGTCGGTGAGCTCCTTGCAGCGGCGGATGTTCTCCCGCAGCGTCTCAGCGTTCATGCCGCCTGCGCCGATAAGACCCAGCGCACCGGCGTTGGAGCAGGCGGCGGCAAACTCGCCGGTGGCGATGTTGGCCATTCCGCCCTGAATGATGGGGTATTTCGTGCCTAATATCTCGTTGAGTAATTTCATGTAAATCGTCCTATTTATAGGTTTTACTTTAGAGCGCTCACCCGGGAAGAACCTCTCAGTCTGCTTCGCAGACAGCTTCCCTGATAGGGGAGCCACTGGCGTGCCGGTCAAGTCCACGCTGGACGAGCAAAGCTCAGTATTTCGGAAACGGTAGTGCCCTGTTGTCCAGGTCAGCACCGGCTTGACAAGGTGCGTTTGTCCAGAAGTTCCTGCCCTCGTAAGCAAGGCCCGGCCTTTTACGTTCTATCGGGCTTCCAGCAGGCAGTTCAGAGTTGCCCGGCTTGCCAATGGCTCTCCCTTTGGGAGAGCTGGCATGGCGTCAGCCATGACTGAGAGGGCTGTACGTAACCAGCATCCCGCCCCAGGTCAATCCGCCGCCGAAGCCGATGCAGGATACCTTCTGCCCGGCTTTGAGCAGACCGGCTTCGGCCATCTCGTTGAGGGCCACCGGGATGCTGGCCGCGCTGGTGTTGCCGTGGCGGTCCATGTTCTTGTAGAACTTTGCGGCATCGGCGTGGAGCGCTTTCACACAGTGATCGATGATGCGGCTGTTGGCCTGATGGCAGACCACCCAGTCCACATCGTCCAGCGCCAGCTGCGTCTCGTCCAGCACCGCGTGCAGACAGCGGGGCAGTGCGTCCACCGCAAAGCGGAAGACGGCACGTCCGTCCATGCTGATGGGGGCCGAGCCGGTGCGGCAGGGGCCTCCTGCGTGGATAGCCTCGTCGCCCCGTGCGCCCATCGTGATCGCAAACGGTGCGTCGCACAGTTCAAAAATCGCTGCGCCCGCACCGTCGCCGAAGAGCACACAGGTGGAGCGGTCGGTCTGGTCCATCAGGCGGGACAGCGCTTCGCAGCCCACCACGAGGGCGTACCGTCCACCCAGCGTCGCCATCAGGCCGCGGGCCACGGCGGTGCCGTAGATGAAGCCCGAGCAGGCGGCGTTGACATCCAGCGCGGGGCGGTTTTCGGGCAGACTCAGCGCCCGCTGCACCTGACAGGCCACACTGGGGGTGGCGTCAGGTGCCGAAAGGGTCGCGCAGACACAGCAGGCAATATCCTGCGGCGAAAGACCACTGCGCTCCAGCGCCTGCTTTGCCGCCGCGATGGCCAGCGTGGCGGCGGATTCTTCCTCCGTACACCAGTGGCGGGCGCGGATGCCGGTGCGGGTGGTGATCCACTCGTCGCTGGTGTCCACGGTGCGGCTCAACTCTTCATTGGTGACCGTGCGGCCGGGCAGAGCTCCGCCGGTGGCGATCAACTGCAAACCGTTCATGCTCGTTTTGTTTCTCCGATCTGACGAAATTTTTTGTACCGCTGGTCGGCCAGTGCCTTGCCGCTCATCTTGCAGAGGGCGGTGAGGTGGTTTTTCAGGGCCGTATCCATGGCGGCAAACAGGGCCGCGTGGCTGCGCTGTGCGCCGCCCACAGGCTCCGGGATGATCTCCTCGACGATGCCGTCCTTGTAGAGGTCCTGTGCGGTCAGCTTCATGATCTCGCAGGCTTCGCCGCTGCGGGAGGAATCCTTCCACAGGATGCTGGCGAAACCCTCAGGACTGAGCACCGAGTAGACGGCATTTTCCAGCATGAGGATGTGGTTTGCCACACCCAGTGCCAGTGCGCCGCCGGAAGAGCCCTCGCCGGTGACGACAGCGATGACGGGAACCGTCAGACCGCTCATCTCCATCAGGTTTCGGGCGATAGCCTCGCCCTGTCCCCGCTCTTCGGCCTCTTTGCCGGGGTATGCGCCCGGCGTGTCGATGAAGGTGATGATGGGGCGGCCAAACTTTTCGGCCTGCTTCATGAGACGGAGGGCCTTGCGATAGCCCTCCGGTCCCGGCATACCGAAGTTGCAGGCCATGTTCTCTTCCAGTGTGGAACCTTTGCGGTGGCCGATAACGGTCACCGGCATCCCGTGGAAGCGGGCGATGCCGCCCAGAATGGCGCTGTCCTCCCGGCACTGACGGTCGCCGCACTGCTCAAAGAAATCGGTGAACAGAGCATTGATGGTCTCGTCGATGTGGGGGCGCTCGGGATGACGGGCCAGAAAGACCCGGTCCTCGGCGGTCAGCGGGCCGCAGCAACGGAGAATCTCATCTTCCTCCACAGCCAGTTCGGCCAGCTCGGAAGCGTGGGCCGTGATAGCGGCCATCTGGCTCTCCTCGTCCTGTGCGCCGCCCCGCAGGGCAGCGATCTGGGCGTCCAAAGGAGCAAGCTGCTCCAGAAGTTCTTTTATCATTCTGTTTTCCTCCCGCCTGCGTGGAGCTGCAGCAGCTGGATGAGGGTGGCGCGGAGCTCACTGCGGGGTACGACCTTGTCTACAAAGCCGTGTTCCAGTTGGAACTCGCTGCGCTGGAAGCCCTCGGGCAGGCGCTCGCCGATGGTCTGCTCGATGACGCGGGGGCCTGCAAAACCGATGAGTGCGCCCGGCTCGGCCAGCATGATGTCGCCAAGGCTGGCAAAGCTGGCGGTAACGCCGCCGGTCGTGGGGTGGGTCAACACACTGATATACAGCCCGCCCTTGGCCGAAAAGCGCTCAATGGCGGCGCTGGTCTTGGCCATCTGCATCAGGCTGAAAATGCCCTCCTGCATCCGGGCGCCGCCGCTGGCCGAAAAGATGACCAGCGGCAGTTTTTTCGACGCCGCGTACTCGATGGCGCGGGTGATCTTCTCGCCCACGGCCGTGCTCATGCTGCCCATAAAGAAGCGGCTGTCCAGCACAGCAGCCACCACCGACACGCCGCCGATGCGGCCCACTGCCGCGACAGCAGCCTCGCTGAGGCCAGTCTTCTGGGTCTGGGCGCTGAGCTTTTCGGGATAGCCCGGGAAACCCAGCACGTCCTGCGGGGCCAGCTCTGCGTCCAGCTCCCGGAAACTGCCGCTGTCCAGCACAAGGCTCAGGCGGTAGTACGCGCCGATGGGCTGGTGATTGCCGCAGTTGGGGCAGACGAAGAGGCTCTTGGCCCAGATCTGGCGGGTGGCACGGCGGCCGCACTGCTTGCATTCCACAAACTGCGGCTCATGCCACGCCACACCGGTGTCCCGCCGGGCTTTGAGCTGGAAGGTACGCTCCCGCATCCGGCCCGGGAGCAGGTCTCTGATGTCGTTCATCGTTATGCCTCAGCGTGTGCGGTCAGGTAGTTGAAGATGTCGCCGACGGTCTTCATGTTGGCCAGCTCCTCGTCGGGGATGGAGACGCCGAAAGCATCCTCCAGAGCCATGTTCAGCTCCACAGCGTCCAGGCTGTCGGCCTCGAGATCCTCGGTCAGGCTGGCCTCCATCGTGACCTTCTCCTCCTCGCAGTTCAGGGTGTCAACGACGATCTTCTTCATATCCTCAAAAGTCATGGTGATTTTCTCCTTTTATCTTGTGTATGTGTGTTGTACTATCGTATCTTGTTCGGGCAAATCAGTTCACGTCATTTAGTTAAATGTTTTGAATGATTTGATAAGGCAATTATACTCGCGAGGTCACCATTGTCAATAGTTTTATCTAAAAAGTTTTAGTTTTCTCATTTCTTTCACAGGTCGTTGCGCAACCAATACAATATTTTCGTCGTGTATTTCGAGCTTTTTGTAATTTTTCCCGGCCCCCGTGCTATATTCGGCCCAGAAAATATGTTCCTCATCATCTCACTTGCTGCGGCGGACATTGTGGTGCTGCCGGGCTGATAGATCCATAACAAAAAGAGCAGAGACCTGCGGGTTTTCACCGCAGGCTCTGCTCTTTTTGTGTTACACCGTGATCTCGATCTGATTTCCTTCCACCGCAAGGACACAGCTTTCATAATAGCCGTCTCCGGTGGTGCGGGGGCCGCTGAGGACTTCGCAGCCGTCTGCCTTGAGGCGGGCCGTCAGCGCATCCACCTTCTCCCGACTGCCGACGCTGAACGCGATGTGCGCGTATCCGGTGCGGGCGGCAGGCTTCGGCTCGTCGGGCATACCAGGTTTGTTCATCAGCTCCAGGCGTGCGCCGTCCGCGAAAGTGAGAAAGTAGGAGCGGAAGTCCGTCCGCGGGTTGTTGTAGCCCGCATTCGGCACGGCGTCAAAATAGCGCACAAAGAAGTCCTTTGCGGCTTCGAGGTCGTTGACGTACAGGGCGATGTGCTCGATTTTCATAGTGTCTCCTTTCTATGTTTCAACAGATAATATCCGATGCCGATGGCGTCCGCCAGCGCCCAGCCGATGGGGACGCTGAGCCAGATACCGGTGACGCCCAGCGGAGTCGCCGACAGCAGGTAGGCCAGTGCCACGCGGGTGCCGAGGGAGGCGATGGTCAGCACCACCGACATTCCCGGCTGATTGACGGCACGGTAGTAGCCGTAGAGCAGGAAGAGGATGCCAATGCCGATATAGCACGCACCCTCGATGCGCAGATAGTGGACACCGGCGGCGATGATGTCCACCTGCGAAACGTCGATGAAGATGCCCATCAGCGGCGAGGCAAACAGGCAGACCATCACGCTGATGAAGATGCAGAAGAGCGCCGAGGTCAGGCCCGCACTGCGGATGCCCTTGCGGATGCGCTCGCTCTGGCCTGCGCCGTAATTCTGGGCCACATAGGTCGAAAAGGCGTTGCCGAAATCCTGCACCGGCATATAGGCAAAGGAGTCGATTTTCACCGCTGCCGCAAAGGCCGCCATAATGACCGTGCCAAAGCTGTTCACGAGGCCCTGCACCATCAGGATGCCGAAGTTCATGATGGATTGCTGCACGCTGGTCATGACCGAAAGGTTCAGGATAGAAGCAAGGTTCTGCTTATCCCAGCGGCAGTCTTCCCGCTTCGGGCAAAACTCCGGGAACTTTTTCAACGTATAGATGCCGATGCCGATGCCAGACACGAACTGCGAAAACACCGTCGCACCGGCCGCACCCTTGACGCCCCAGCCAAAGACGATGACGCAGAGCAGGTCGAGGGCCACGTTCAAAAGCGCCGACACGGCCAGAAAGACCAGCGGCACCACCGAGTTGCCAATGGCGCGGAGAAGGTTTGCAAAGTAATTATAGAGGAAAGTGGCCGTGATGCCGAGGAAGATGATGACGAGATAGTCTTTCATCAGGAGCTTCAGCTCTTCGGGGACGCGGAGCACCCAGAGGATGCCGTCCAGACCCAGATACACCAGCAGGTTGAGCACCAGCGCCATGCCCGCAATGAGGACGAAGGACTGGAAGACGCTCTGGCGCATTTTATCGTACTCACCACTGCCGTACTGCATCGAGATGGCCGCGCCGCTGCCCATGCAGAGGCCCAGCAGGATGGACGTCAGAAAGGTCATGAGGGTGTAGGACGAGCCGACCGCCGCCAGCGCATCTGCGCCGAGAAAGCGGCCGACCACCCAGGTGTCGGCGATATTGTACATCTGCTGCAAGAGATTTCCGAACATAAGGGGCAGGGCAAACAGCAGGATGCTGCTGGTGATGGGGCCGGATGTCAATGTACGCTGCATGGGGTAGATTGCTCCTTTTTTCACATCTCAACAAAATTTCATACGGTATTCTTTGGGAGTACAATGTTTTATCTCCCGGAAGATCTTGATAAAGTAGCTGCCATCGGTGAAGCCGCACTCCGCGCCGATCTCGCCGGTCTTGAGCCGGGTGGAGCGGAGCAGCTCAGCGGCCTTTTCCACCCGGTACTGCTTGACGTACTGGATGGGCGTGATGCCCAGCATCTGCCTGAAACTGCGCAGACAGGCACTCTCGCTGAGGGCCACGCTGCCCGCGATGAGCTGGACTGTCAACTCTTCTGCGTAGTGTTCCTCCACGAAGCGGAGCATCTGCTTCATCCGCTCGGAGGCGATCTGCTCCTGCTGGGAGACTTTCGTCCGCCCGCCCACGCACTGGGTGCTCAGCAGCCGCAGGGCCAGAGAGAGGTGGTAGCGCACCCGGTTCTCGTAGTCGAATGGCTCATCCGACACGGCTTTCCAGCTCTCGTGCAGACAGTCCAACACCTGTTTCTGCCACGGCACCAACGTATCCAGAAGGAAAAATGGCGGGGCATCGGGCTGGGTCATGGGGCGGATGAGCTTCTGCCAGAAGATGGTGTCCATGCCGCCCACGAGCCGCGGATGGAACACGCCCGAGTGGAGCAGGGCTGTGCCTTCCGGTGCCTGCTCCACCGCGTGGAGGACGCCCGAGTTGATGAACACTCCCTGCCCGGTCTGCAAGGTGAGGCGGGTCTTGTTGACGTCCACATGGAGCGGTCCCTTCGTGCAGAGCACATATTCAAACTCTTCGTGCCAGTGCCACGCCACCGAATAGCTGGACAGATCCTCGGCATAGCAGGCGATGGGAAACAGCGCGCTGCCGTGCTGCACAAGTTCCCTGCCCTTTTCGCTGGCGACGATGTTGCAGCTGATATTTAGTGCCATATTCGCCAATTCCTTTCCCCGACACATTGAAGATTTTTTCTCAAAGCCGATTTTGTTGTATAAAGAATGTGTTTTTGTTCTATCATTCGTGCCGGTTTCGTGGTATTATTTCATCGGAGCTGATAAGCTCAGTATAGCACTGGAACGGGGCAGATACAACCCACTTCCAAGGGTCTGCGCACTGTCCCACAGCTCTAAGGCCGCGATGCCGCCCGCACCCCGACCCACAAGGCTTTTGCAGAAGTCTTACACACTTTACCGAACACGGAGGTATTTATTATGCTTCGCATCGAATATTTTGATAAAAACCGCTTCATGAAACAGGTCGCCGCAAGCCGCGGCAGCGTCATCCTGCATCTGGACAATGGCTCCACCTGTGACCTCAAGAAGGACGACGAGGCTTCCGCCATCTTCCAGACCATGGACGCCCCCAAAAAGGGCTTCAGCATCAGCGTGAGCGACCCCGCTGATGTCACCGGCTTCCTGCGCTATATGCTCGAGGCTGGCCGCGCCTGCTGAAAACGTCATCATCTATTCTTCATTATTCATCATCACAGCAAAACAGGACAGCCCCGCTCTGGCACATCTCAGAGCGGGGCTGTCCTGTTTTGTTGCATTTTTATTTTACAGGATGCACCGGCTGATGGCCTGCGCCACAGCCAGCAGCTCTTCCTGCCCGATGAAGCCGAACTTCATCTCGTGCTCGTCGGCGTAGCAGACCGTCAGTTCCGAAGTCTGCAATGGGTCACCGAAGCCTGCCGTCTGGATGCCGAAGTGGACGATCTTCCGGTAGGGCAGGACGAAGATCTCCTGCCGGGTGCCGGTAACGCCCTGCATATCCACAATGAAAATGCGGTGGCTCGTAAAAACGGCCTGATCGCGCACCGTCTTGTACGCGCCCACGATGCTTTCGCCGTCCAGCAAAAGCGCCTGCACATTCTTGCAGATTTCCTTCTCCTTGATGCGGATGAGGTTCTGCATCGGCTTTTCCCGAAATTCCATACCGGAAGTCTCCCTTCTTTTGTCCTATATAATAGGTGTTTCTGGGCCAAGTATAGCATTTCTGCCACAGAGCTTCAAGTCATTCTCGCCTTTTGGGCCGGGTTGTGTTATACTGACAGGTGATTTGAGATTTCTTGTATACAAAAAAGAGGTTCACATATGGAGATCATCGTACATCAGGCCATTCTCCACGTTCTGGATACCACGCTGGATGCCCCCGTGCTCAGCGGCAGCTGCATGGAGATGACAGCCGAAAAGACGGCCTATCTGCAATACCACATCGAAAAGCTGCTTGCCAGCGACGACATCCGCCAGTGCCGCCCCCTGCCGGACTCGGCGTTCCGGTACGAGCTGGAACAGAACAAGGACTTTATCGACCTGTCCTGCCGCATCGCGGGCGTGCTGTTCGACTATATGCACGCTCATACCACCATTCCGGGGGCCGACCTCGCTGTGGTGGACTTCACCCGGGACGGCCAGCCATGGCTGGGCATCCTCAAGCTCAACTATAAAAACGGCTACACCCACTACACCGAGAGCGTAGACGGTGCGCCGGTCAACTCCATCATCCAGCAGCGGGCCTGCCTGCCCACCCAGAGCGGCAAGGTGGAGGAAGGCGCACTGGTGGACCTGACCGACTACTCCATGAAGCTGCTGGAGAAAAAGTTCGACATCGACGGCCACAAGGAGTTTTATCTTTCCACCGTCGTTTTCCAGTACACCACCGCCGAGCCGGAAAAGAAAAAGCTGCAGGCCATTCAGGACGCCGCCGTCCAGGCCGTGCAGGAGAACTATCAGGATGAGCCCCACGTGGAGGCACAGGTGGCCATGCTCATTGCCAATCAGGCCGCTGACAACGACAACAAGGTGACGGTCGATCAAGTGCGCCGGCAGCTTGCTGAGGAATACCCGCTGGCGGCTGTCCCCTTCGACGACTATGTGGAGAAAAGCGACGTCCTCGAGCCGGCGCAGGCCCAGCAGCCCGTCACTGTCTCCCCCGCCCGCATCCGCCGGATGGAGAGCCGCAGCATCCACACCGCCAGCGGCATCGAGGTGAAGATCCCTACCGAGATCCTCTCTGAGGATTCTGCGGTGGAATTTCTCCACGCCGAGGACGGCAGTGTTTCGCTGCTCATCAAGAACGTCATCCTGTAAGGAGAGGATCTTATTATGGACCTTGCTGTCATCACCGCCCAGCAGGTGGCGGAACTGTTCATCCTCATAGGGCTGGGGGCTCTTGGTGCCAAGACCGGCCTGCTCCGCCCCGAGGGCAAGCAGACTCTCTCGAACCTGCTGGTCAACCTCGTCGTTCCGGCCATGATCATCAACTCCTACCGCATGGAGTTCAGCGCAGAAATTTTGCACAACCTCATGGCCGCGTTCGCCCTGAGCACCCTGTCCATCCTGCTGGGACTCATCATCACCCTGCTGTTCACGGCCCGCAACAGGGACAGCCGGACGCCCATCTTCCGGTTCGCCTGTGTTTTCTCCAATGCGGGCTATATGGGCCTGCCCCTCATTTCGGCGCTCTTCGGCTCCGAGGGCCTGCTTTATGCCAGCGCCTTCTTCACCATGTTCAATCTCCTGCTCTGGACGGTGGGCTACAGCATGGTCAGCGGCAGCTCCGACCCCAAAAAGGTCGCCCAGAGCCTGCTGCACTGCCCGGCCATCTACGCCATCGTCGTGGGTCTTGCCATCTACCTGCTCCAGATCCCGCTGCCCGACCTCATCGTCCAGCCCATGGAGCTCCTGGGCGACATGAACACTCCCCTCTCCATGCTCATCACCGGTATGCTCATCGCCTCGGGCGACCTGCACCGCACCCTCACCGATCAGCACATCTGGAAGCTCACCGTAGTCCGGATGCTTTTCATTCCGGTGCTGACCATCGCAGCTTTCGCCGCGCTGGGGCTCTTCCGCTACGGCATGGTCACGCAGGTCATCGTGCTGCTGGAATGCTGCCCGGCTGCATCCATCACCTCGGTGTTCGCCGTCCAGTTCCACCACGATGAGCAGTTTGCTGCCGGCAGCGTCGTGCTGACCACCCTGCTCAGCATCGTGTTCCTGCCGCTGTGTGCGCTTATCATTACGATGTTCTGAGGAGTAAAAACCATGTCCGATATTACCATCCGCAACGCCACATTGGCCGACGCACCCCGCATTCTGGAAATCTACGCCTACTACGTCGAGCACACGGTCATCTCCTTCGAGTACGATGTGCCGTCGCTTGCCGAGTTCGAGGACCGGATGCGGGCCATCATGCAGAAGTACCCGTATCTCGTCATCGAGCGGGATGGCCGCATCGAGGGCTACGCCTATGCCCACGCTTTTGTGGGACGTGCCGCCTACGACTGGGCCGCAGAGCTGACCATCTACCTCGACCACGACGCCAGGCGCGGCGGACTGGGCCGCGTCCTCTATGAGGCGCTGGCCGACCGGCTCAAGGCCATGGGTGTCCTCAACCTCTACGCCTGCATCGGCTACCCGCAGGTGGAGGACGAATACCTCACCAAAAACAGCGCCCAGTTCCACGAACATCTGGGCTTCACGCTGGCCGGTACCTTCCACAACTGCGGCTATAAGTTCGGGCGCTGGTACGACATGATTTGGATGGAAAAAATCATCGGCGAGCACCGCCCCGACCAGCCGGACATCGTGCCGTATCAATATTGAGCCTATGCAAAAAAGCAGGTGCATCATGCGATGCACCTGCTTTTGCTTTACTGTTTATCCATCTGTTCTTTGTGGTATTGCAGCGTGTACAGCTGATAATACCGGCCATGTGCGGCGAGAAGCTGCTGGTGAGTCCCCTGCTCCAAGATCTTGCCGCGCGACAGCACGATGATGTTATCTGCGTGCTGGATGGTGGAGAGGCGGTGTGCCACGATGAGCATAGTGCCGACGCTGCGCATCTTTTCCAGCGAATCCTGAATCAGAAGCTCCGTCTCAGTGTCGATGTTGGCGGTGGCCTCGTCCAGGATCATGACGCTGGGCTTATGCAGGATGGTGCGGGCAAAGCTGAGCAGCTGGCGCTGGCCCGCTGAGAAGTTATTGCCGCGCTCCCGGACTTCTTCGTCGAGGCCGTGCTCGAGTTTGTTGATGAAGTGGTCGGCATTGACATACCGACAGACCTTCATGATCTCTTCGTCCGGAATGTTCTCCTCCCGCAGGACGATGTTGCTGCGGATAGTACCCGAGAAGAGGAAAACGTCCTGCAGCATCTGGCCGAAGTGACGGCGGAGGGAGGAGATCTTGATTTTGCGGATGTCGATGCCGTCGATCAAAATCTCGCCCTTCTGGAACTCGTAGTTGCGGCAGATGAGGGAGAGGATGGTGCTCTTGCCCGAGCCGGTGGAGCCGACAAAGGCCACGGTCTGGCGGGGCTCCACATGGAAGGAAACGCCCTGCAGCACCCACTCGCCAGGGATGTAGCTGAACCAGACGTCCCGGAACTCGATGTCGCCCTTCACTTCGTCCAGCTCGACGGCATCGGGGGCGTCCACCATCTGGGGCTGGATGTCCATGATAGAGAAGACCTTCTCCGACGACGCCAGCGCCGACTGCAGCCAGTTGAACTGCTCGGCGAGGTTCTGGATGGGGGTGAAGAACTTGGAGATATACATATAAAAGGTGACGATGGTGCCGCTGGAAATGGTCTGCCCGAGGAAGGTGACATGGTTCAGATGGCCCATGCCGCCAAGATAGAACAGGCAGAGGATCGAGCTGATATACAGCATATACACCAGCGGACGGAAGACGCCGAAGACGAAGATCTGCTCCTGCGTGGCCTTGGCGAGGGTCTGGCTCTTCTGGCGGAACTCCTCCATCTTCTCGTCCTCGCGGCCAAAGATCTGGGTGACTTTGATGCCGGAGAGATTCTCGGAGAGGTAGGTGTTGATGTCGGTGGTCGCGTCCTTGACCTTGCGGTAGGCGCGGCGGGAGAACTTGCGGAAGATGACCGTGAACAGGAGGATGAAGGGTACGAAGCAAAGCACCATCAGGGTCAGCTCGTAGTTCAGGAAGAGCATCGCCACCAGAATGCCCAAAATGACGAAGGCGTTCTTGGTGAGGTTGACGAAGAGGTTCGTGAACATCATCGAGATGGCGTTGGTGTCGTTGGTCACGCGGGTGACGAGCTTGCCCACCGGGATGTCGTTCAGCTGGCCGTGGGAGAGGCTTTCAATGTGGGTGAAAAGGTCTTCACGCAAATCGGAGATGATGCGCTGGCCCACACGCTGCAGAATGACGGCCTGCAAATAGGTGCTGGCCATCGAGAAGACCAGCACACCCGCGTACACGGCCACACTGACATAGAGGCTTTTCAGTTCGAAATCGCCTACCACAAGCTCTTCGATGTAGCCCACGATGAGGGGCGACGCGATGTCGTAGGAGATGGAGAAGAGGACGAGAAAGCCCACGACGACGAACTGCTTGAGGTAGGGTTTGGCGTAGCCGAAGAGGCGGCGCAGGATCTCGCCGTCGGCCATGCTGCGCTCGAAGCCCATAGCCGTTTTCTTGTCTTTGACGCAGGCGTAGGCGATGAGCAGCAGCACCGACACGGTGCCGATGACGCCGCCTACGAGAAGAAGCGGATTCAGACTCATCATGCGTTGCCACCTCCCACTTCGTCTTCAAGCTTCTGCAGATCGACCATCTTGCGGTACTCCGGGCAGGATGCATAGAGCCGGTCGTGAGGGCCGACGGCCTCCACTCTGCCGTCCTCGAGGAAGATGATCTTATCCAGTCCCTCCACCGTCGAGATGCGGTGCGCGATGAGCAGAGTGGTCTTGCCTGCACGGCTCTTTTTCAGGTTGTCGAGGATGATTTTTTCCGTCCTGGTATCCACCGCCGAAACCGAGTCGTCGAGGATCAGGATGGGCGCATCTTTCAGCAGGGCGCGGGCGATGGAGATTCGCTGCTTCTGACCGCCCGAGACGGTGACGCCGCGCTCGCCCAGGACAGTCTCGTAGCCATCCTTGAAGTCCACAATGTTATCCCGGACGTCAGCAAGGCTGGCTGCCCGTTCAATGTCCTCGGGGGTAGCATCGTCCACGCCAAAGGCGATGTTGTGGGCGATGGTATCCGAGAAGAGGAAGTTCTCCTGCGGGACATAGGCACATGCCTGCCGCACCGAGTGGATGGAGACGCCGTTGACATCCTTCCCGTCCACGAAAAGGGTGCCGTCGGGGACGTTATAAGTGCGCAGGAGCAAATCGACCAGCGCCGTCTTGCCTGCGCCGGTCTTGCCCACGATGCCCACGCTCTCGCCGGGCTGGATCGTGAAGGAGATGTTTTTCAGCACATCGAACTCGCCGTCCGGGTAGCGGAAGGTCAAATCGCGGAACTCAATGCCGCCCTTGGGGTTTTCGAGGTCCGGCACACCGACGCGGTCGGCCACATCAATGGGTGCGTCCAGCAGCTCGGTGATGCGGTTGAGGGAGGCTTTGCCACGGGAGGTCTTTTCGATGAGCATCGAGATCGCCATGATGGGCCAGACGATCGCCTCGAAATAGCCGATGTACTCCACCAGCTGGCCCGCATTGAAATCGCCCTTGTAGACAAGATAGCCGCCGTAGCCGAGGATGACGCAGATGACCGACTCCACGAAGAACGTCACCATTACTTCGAGCAATACCGAGATGCGGGTATACTTTACGTTGATTTCTTCGTTGTCTTTGTTGAGTTTGCGGAAAGCGATGAGCTCTTTGAGCTCCTTGACAAACGCCTTGATGACCGCGATGCCGGAGAAGTTCTCCTGCGCAAAGTCGGACAGGTCAGAGAACGCCTGCTGGCGCTTCTCCCACGTTTTGGTCATGGTCTTGCCCATCACGGTGCCGATGGCAAACATGAACGCTGCCGGGATGAGGGCCAGCATGGTCATGCGTCTGTCCATGCACCACATCCGGTAGAGGGCCAACAGACCCAGCACCAATGCGTCAAAGAACATCAGGATGCCGTCGCCGAAGCACTCCTGGATGGTGTCGAGGTCGTTGGTGTAGAGGCTCATGAGGTTGCCGACCTTGTTCACCTGATAGTACTGCTGGGACAGACGGCGGCTGTGGTCGAACATCTCCTCCCGCAGATCCGCCTGCACCCGGATACTGGTGCCGAAGAAGCAGATGCGCCACAAAAAGCGCCCCACCACCATGAACAACACGATCCATATCATGGGCAGGCAGATGTGCTGGAACAGCACCTCTTTCGTGAAAGGCATCGTCTCGCCCCTCACCACCACCTGTCCAAGGTTGACGCCGTTGATGACCAGACGATAGAGCTGCGGCACAAGCAGCTGGATATAGTCCACCATCAGCAGCGCAAGGATGCCCAGCAGCAGCGCGGGCGCGTGGCGCAGGTAATAGCGGTTGATGTACTTGCCGAATATCACTGGTTTTCCCTCCTTTTCCTATAGCACAGAGGCGAGCCAACGCCCGCGGGCCGAACTCCCGCAGGCGGTCAGCCCGCCTCTGTTTGTTGCACGATAGTCTCAGTATACGGACCGGAGCATCGAGTTGTCAACATTTGATGCAGTTTCTGTTGAAAAAAGCCATCGCTGTGCATTTCTGCACAAACGATGGCTTCATGTTGGAGCGGCCGACGAGGCTCGAACTCGCTACCTCCACCTTGGCAAGGTGGCGCTC
>OGKD01000404.1_pt1 | contig 32536 bp, 28 predicted proteins | sample 1572371 | NCBI WGS metagenome assembly OGKD01 (sample SAMEA2582096, study PRJEB24529) | metagenome | biome: Human gut stool | place: China | collected 2011 | reverse complement strand
CTGAAGAGGCAGAGGAGATGGTCAAGTCCGGCAAGATGAAGAAGGTCGTTCTGGTGCGTCTGGAGACCAGCCCCGAGGATATCGTGGGTATGCAGGTCTCTCAGGGCATCCTGACTGTCCGCGGCGGCATGACCAGCCACGCAGCCGTTGTTGCCCGTGGTATGGGCACCTGCTGTGTCTCCGGCTGCGGCAACGACAACGAGGTCAAGATCGATGAGGAGGCAAAGACCTTCGAGATCAACGGCCACAAGTTCGTCGAGGGCGACTGGATCTCCATCGACGGCTCCACCGGCAACATCTACGGCGAGCAGGTCGCAACCGTGGCCGCTACCGGCAACAAGAACTTCAACCGCTTCATGGGCTGGGCAGACGCAGCACGTCAGCTGCTGGTCATGACCAACGCTGATAACCCGCGCGACGCACAGCAGGCAGTGGATCTGGGTGCTGAGGGCATCGGCCTGTGCCGTACCGAGCATATGTTCTTCGCTGAGGACCGCATCAAGGCTGTCCGCGAGATGATCTGCGCACGCACCGTGGAAGAGCGCGAGGCTGCTCTGGCCAAGGTCGAGCCGTTCCAGCAGGGCGACTTCGAGGCTATGTACCGCATCATGGGTGAGCGCCCGATGACCATCCGTTATCTGGACCCGCCCCTGCACGAGTTCCTGCCCACCAAGGACGAGGACATCAAGGAGCTGGCTGCCGACATGGGCATGACCTACGAAGACCTGAAGAACGTGGTTGCTTCTCTGCACGAGTTCAACCCCATGATGGGTCACCGCGGCTGCCGTCTGGCTGTTACCTACCCCGAGATCGCTGCTATGCAGACCCGCGCTGTGATCAAGGCTGCTCTGAACGTCTCTGCTGAGACCGGCCATGTGATCACCCCGCACATCATGATCCCGCTGGTCGGCGAGGTCAAGGAGCTGAAGTTCGTCAAGGACGTTGTCGTCAAGGTTGCTGACGAGCTGATCGCTGCTGCTGGTGTTGACATGAAGTATCAGGTCGGTACCATGATCGAGATCCCCCGTGCAGCCCTGACTGCCGGCGAGATCGCTAAGGAAGCTGAATTCTTCAGCTTCGGCACCAACGACCTGACCCAGATGACCTTCGGCTTCAGCCGTGATGACGCTGCCAAGTTCCTGGGCGCATACTACGAGAACAAGATCTACGAGAGCGATCCGTTCCAGCATCTGGATCAGATCGGCGTCGGCAAGCTGGTCAAGATGGCTGCTCACGACGGCCGCGAGACCCGCCCCGATCTGGGTCTGGGCATCTGCGGCGAGCACGGCGGCGACCCCACGAGCGTGGAGTTCTGCCACAACGTCGGTCTGGACTACGTCAGCTGCTCTCCCTTCCGTGTGCCTATCGCACGTCTGGCCGCTGCTCAGGCTGCTATCAAGAACCCCCGCAAGTAATTGCGTGAGCGCTTGAAAAAACATAAGTAAAATTTCAATCCCCCTGATTTCTGTAACAGGAAATCAGGGGGATTTTTGCTGCATTTTTCAGGATGGACAGAAAAGCTGTCCATGAGAATTTCTATAATGGGGGCAAATAAGAGATGCAGGAGGAAGAAAATGAAAAAGTTGTTGACCGTTTTGCTGGGAATGGTCTTCGCAGTGAATCTGCTGCTATTGCTCAGTATCATTTTCGGCGTCAGCGAAAAGATCATTCGGCACGACCTCGATACCCTGCAAAATCACTTCGCATATAGCGAACCGCGCCGGGAAATCTTATATAATTCGGCTAAGGGCGTCTATCTGCTAGACGATACCCTGTCCCGCTTTTTGACCAGCAGCGAAATTCTGACGGTGTTTTTGTGACTTTTGAGCATCATGCCCCGCCGAAGTGCAGTTTGGCGCAGAAGATACCGTTACTGTGTGTGCAAACCATCCGTCCGTGCATCTGGTCCATCATGGCGGAAATGTTGTGCAGCCCCACCCCATGGGAATCGCCCTGCGGGGTGGGGCGGATCGCATTGGATAGGCGGACGCAGAAGCCGCTGCCCTCTGACCGGATCTCGAACCGGACAGGCTGTGCTGGGTCGGCGTATTTCTGCAGGTTGGACAGCAGATTGTCTGCAATGCGGCACAGTAAGTTCACATCCAGCCGGAGAACGCGGGAAGGGCAGGCAGTGTCCGGATACTGGATGCCCCAGCCGTTTTCTTCCAGCAGGGCCAGTTTTTCGGCAAAGACCTGTAAAAAGACCTCCGGAGCCTCCAGCGGTTCAAGCTTCGGCTCCCTGCGGGGCGCTTCGCCGCTGGCAATGCGGAACAGACCGTTGCTCAGTTCAATGACGCTCTGGCAGCTGCGGATGCATTTGCCCAGATAGGCATCGTGCTGTTCCGGCGTCTGGTAGCGGTGTTCTGCCAGCAGTTCCAGATAGCCCAGCTGCGCGGTCAGCGGGGTGCGCAGGTCATGGGAAAGGGAAGTGACCAGCTCGTAACGCTGCCGCTGCTCCTGTTGCACCTGCCCGATCTGCTGCCGGAGCGAAGCGCTCATCTCGTTCAGGCTCTGGGCCATCCGGGCCAGCTCGTCCTGTCCCCGTACCGGCACCTGATAATCCAGCTGGCCGCCTTCCAGCACCCGGATGCCCTCTTCCAGCGTTTCCATGTAGTTCAGCTTTTTCCACACAGCCCACAGCAGGATGCCGATGCCCAGCAAAAGGCACAGCCAGAATTCAAAGGTGCGGACGGCTTCGTCCACAAAAAAGTCGAAGTAGCCGTAAACATACAGTGTGGCGCTGCCGTCGGAGAACCCCAGCGGATAGGTGCGCACATAGGCTGTGTCGTCCAGCGTTTTGGAAGCCTGACTGTAGGTGCGGTAATAGTCGATGCTGTCCAGTGCGGAATCGTAGATGACAACGCCGCCCTTTTCTACCCGCAGGATGCAGCCGCCGGGCTGGCTGCCCTTGGTATACCAGTCGGACAGGCGGCGGACTTCCCGGCTGCTGATGCCGTTTGCAGCAACTTCCCGCTGCAGGGCCTGCCCGACCGCGTCTGTTTTGCGCTGTAAAAAATCGGAGCTGGTATAATAGGTATGCAGAACGGCCCGGGTGACCGGCTGAAGGCCGTTGTACAGCGCGATGGAAACTACAATGGCCAGCAGGATCGTGCACAGCAGTTCGCCCCGCAGCCCGTACCGGAGTTTTTCCCGCAGATCAGCCAAAGCGATACCCCTTTCCCCAGACCGTCTGGATCAGTTTCGGGTTCTGGGGGTCATCCTCCAGTTTGACCCGCAGCTTGCGGATATGCACCATGACGGTGCCGTTGGAAGAGTAGAGGTACGGCTCGTTCCACACGCTCTCGTACAGGTTCTGCGCCGAAAAGATGCGCCCCGCATGGGAGGCCATGAGCAGCAGCATCTGGTATTCCAGCTCAGGCAGGTCGATGGTCTGGCCATTCTTTTCCACTTCATTATAATGCCGGTTGATGCGCAGCGGCCCGCGCACGAGCCATTCTTCCTCTTCCGGGGTGCTTTTGCCCTGATATACCCGGTACCGGCGCAGAAGGCTTTTGACCCGTGCGGTGAGCTGGGTGTGGGAAAAAGGCTTGGGCAGATAGTCGTCCGCGCCGACCCGCAGTCCCAGCGAAATATCTTCTTCCTGCCCTTTGGCTGTCAGGAACAGCACGGGCACGTTGCTCACCTTGCGGATCGCCTCGCACACGCGGATGCCGGAAATGCCCGGCATCATGATGTCAAGGATGACAAGGTCCAGTTCCGGGCTGAGCAGCTGCAATGCCTGCTCGCCGCTGGAAGCCAGCGTGACGGCATAGCCCTCGCTGGTGAGCAGAATTTCCAGCAGATCCAGGATGTCTGCATTGTCATCCACGACCAGAATTTTGTATTGCGCCATTGTTTCCACTTTCTCCCGCATGATTTCTGAATCCATTGTACTGTAAATCTGAGAACCGGCAAGAAAAATTAAGAATCGTTAAGAAATCGACATACCGGTTGTTAAGACTTTATCATTATACTGAAAATATCGGATGTATGCAATCCGCATCCCGCACGAAGAAAGAAGAAAAACATCAGAAAAGGGAGAAATCTTATGAAAAAGATCTCGCGCAAGGGCTTTCTGAAGATCGCCGCTGCCGCCGCCATGAGCGGTGTCACTGCCGGCGCTCTGTCTGCCTGCAACTCTTCCAGCTCATCCGCTGCTGCTTCCAGTGCAGCTTCCGGTGCTGCTGTGTACACGGCCGGCACCTATACCGCCACCGCAAAGGGCATGAACGACGTTACCGTCACCATGACCTTCTCCGAGTCGGCCATTACCGAAGTCAAGGTGGACACCGCCAACGAGACGCTGGATCTGGCTGTCAACTCTGCCGAGGACTTCCAGACCATGCTGATGGAGGCTCAAAACGCCGAGATCGACGGCGTTTCCGGTGCAACTGTCACCTCCAATGCCGTCAAGGAAGCTGCTGCAAACTGCATCCAGCAGGCTATGGGCCTGACCGGCGGCGAGGAAGAGAGCACCAACTATGGTGACGATCCCCGCGGCGAAGCCCGCGCTGCCGCCAAGGCAGACGGCCGTGTGTTCGGCTACTCCGGCCCCGGCGACTGGCTGGGCGAAGCACCCACCTTTGACAAGGTGGACAGCGAGGTCGATTGCGACGTCTGTGTCGTCGGTCTGGGCCACGCCGGTGTGGCTGCCGTTCTGGGCGCTGCCGAAAAGGGTGCCAAGGTCGTGGGCATCGAGTCCCAGACTCAGGACAACTTTGCATGGTACGGCGAGGATATCGGCGCATGGAACTCCAAGTTCGCACAGGATGCCGGCATCCCGGCCTGGGATCTGGGTCAGGTGTGCGACGAGTTCGTCACCCGCAGCGGCGGCCGCGCCGACCCGGGCATCGTCAGCCTGTATGTGCAGCACTCCGGTGAGACGCTGGACCACATGCTGGACGTCTGCAAGGAAATGGGCGTGGACGAGCGCGTTTATACCTACGACAACACCGAGGACGGCTGGACCATCATCCACGTCAACGCCGATTACGATAAGATCGCAGCCGGCAACAACATCTACGACTGCCTGGATCTGACCAACTATCCCCGTAAGCCCGGCACCCGTACATGGCCTGCAACCATCCAGTTCATGGGCCCCTACAGCGCAGAGCCGGTGGAGGGCGTTGCTGCCAACAGCGTGCTGAAGTACGTGCAGCAGGCCCAGCTGGACAAGGCTGTGCAGGACTACGGCGCAGAGCTGTACTACGGCACTGCCGCACAGGTTCTGGTGCAGAACGATAACGGCGACGTGGTGGGCGTCATCGCAAAGGATGCCGACGGCAAAATCGTCAGGTACAACACCAAGATGGGCGTTGTCATGTGCGGCGGCGACTACGCAGGCAATGCTGACATGTGCTGGGCACTGATGAACGAGTACATGGAGCGCAACGAGCGCGAGGGCGGCCTGAAGAAGGACTTCTTCTCCTTTATGGGTGGCCGCGACGGCTCTAGCCTGAAGATGATGTGCTGGGCAGGCGGCATGATCGAGCCGGCTCCCCGCGGCACCATGATCCTGGGCGGCGGCATCAACTCCACCCCGTGGGGCGCCAACAGCATGCTGTGGCTCAACAGCGACGGCAAGCGTTTCTGCAACGAGGGCAACGTGACCGGTGCTTCCACCGCCACCGCCCGCCAGAAGAACGCTACCGGCTGGCTGGTCACCGATAAGAACTTCATGAAGAGCGTCTGCGCCTGCGGCATCGAGCACTCCGGCCCCAACGCCGGCCGCCCGCAGTACTATCAGGATCTGATCGATGACATGGAAGCTCTGCCCTGCTCCAACGAAGAGCAGTCCATCCGCAGCTGCTTCGTGGCCGAGCGCATGATGTCCAAGATCTTCAAGTGCGATACGCTGGAAGAACTGGCCAAGGCCATGGGCGTGCCCGATGACAAGATGGATACCTTTATGGCAAGCATCGACGAGTACAACGCCATGTGCGATGCCGGCAAGGACGACAAGTTCGGCAAGGATGCCAGCGCCCTGATCCCCATCCGCGAGGCTCCCTTCTACGGCTGTGCTCAGACTCTGGGCAACCGCAGCGCAAGCCCCAGCATGGTGACCATGAACGGCATGATGACCGACCTGAACCTGAACGTTCTGGATATCGACTACGCACCCATCAAGGGTCTGTATGCCGCAGGCAACAGCCTGGGCGGCCGTTACGGCACCGGCTACAGCACCCCCTGCGCAGGCAACTCCATCGGCTTTGCCGTGACCCACGGCCGTCTGGCAGGTCAGTTCTGTGTGGACAATGCATGACTTGTCGGAGTGGGACTCCTCCATCTTGCTTGCGCAAGACCGTTATGCCGCTTAAAGTCCCCACTGGGGACTTCATTGCTCCGCTTGCAAACGCGGACTTTTCCGGTAAACTAAAATCATAAACGTGCGGCTGCTGTTCAGGAAACTGCGCAGCAGCCGCTTTCTGCAACACATCGGCCGGGGAGGGCTGAACATGGAAAGCAACAAGCTTCTGAACGATCTGTTCCTGACCATCCGCAATGACTATGCGGGTTGGAACGCCAAGCAGAAACGGCACAACCCTACGCCCTTTGTCACCATGCTGGGGCAGGCTTATTACGACCGGCGCATGTCCTCGCTGCTGGTGCTGCAGGCGGTCAGCCAGTACTGCGCCGGGATGCGGGACCGCAACCTGAAATTCCAGCTGGTGCAGGAAGGCTATGCGCCGTTCTCGCGGGGCTTTTCGGTGCGGCGATGCGCACAGGGCATGGTGGTGGATGCCGTCACGCAGGAAACGCGGCTGCATCCGGGCGACCGAGTACTTGCCATCAACCGCACTGCGCCGGAACGCATCGTGAAGAACCTGCCCAACCCGCTGCTGGCGGCAGATGAGCCGGAGCGGGAACAGTGGAACGGCTACCTGAAAATGGCCCGGGACATCACCGTGCGCCATCCGGACGGCACCGAAGAGCTGCTGGAGCTGGCCCGGTATCCGGCGGAAGCTGATACTGCGCCCGCCCTGGATCAGCCGGATCCGGAAACGGTGGTGCTGGATCCCGGCACGCTGAACGATGCGGACGCGCTGGAAGCCTTTGTGGAAGAGCACCGGGCGCAGCTGGACGGCTGCACCCGTCTGGTGCTGGATCTGCGGGATTCCAACGGAGACGACGAAGAAGCGCTTCTTCCGCTGCTGCCGTACATCACGGCAAAGGATACCACGGCAGAAGAACTGTTCGGCGACCGACGCATCCGCACCAACTATACCAGAATGAACTGTGCCCGGCTCATCCATATGCTGCCCCCCTGCCTTGTGGATGAGGATCCGGAGGTACGGCAGATGGCGCAGCAGTTGACGGCCTACTACCGCGACCAGAGCGGAAAGGGCTGGGTAGACGAGGTGGAAGAACTGCCCGTCCCGGCGGAAACGCCCATCCTGCGCCGCGGGCCGGAAAAAGTCATGGTGCTGACAGACACATGGTGCGAACAGGAAGCGGAACGTTTTGTGCAGCTGGCAAAGCGGCAGGGACGGGCTGTTCTTCTGGGACGCCCCACGATGGGCACGCTGGATTACACCAACCCTGTCATGGCGGAATACGACGAATTCCGCTTTACTTATCCCATCAGCCGCACGGCGGCATCGCTGGAAGGAAACGGCGTGGATGAGCGCGGCCTACAGCCGGACATTCTTGTGCCGTTTGCCCCGGAAGAATGCACAGCCGACCTGCTGTTGCAGAAGGCACTGCAGCTGTAAGCTGCCTGCAATTGCACAGGCGGCTGTCATAAGCCCCGCAAGATTTCGCGGGAGCGCTTGAAAAAGCACAAAGAAAGCATGAAAGTCCCTTGGTTTCCGTAACGGAAAGTCAAGGGACTTTTTATAGCTGAAAATCGTCGAAAAAGCATTGACGCTCACGCTGGTGCTGGCATGGTCGCTTGGAAGTATGATCAGCGGTTTGGGAACGGCAGATTTCATTGTGGAGACTATGCAGAGAATGCAGTTCTCGCCGGTTCTGGTGTCGGCCTTCATCTTCCTGTTCGGTGCATTTGTATCGTTTGCTACCGGAAGTTCCTGGGGCACGTTTACGATCATGATGCCGCTTGCCATCCCCATGGCACATGCATTCAGCATTCCATATGCCATTGCAACGGGCGCCGTGCTTTCCGGTGGTTTATTCGGAGATCATTGCTCGCCGATATCGGATACGACCATTCTTTCTTCCACCGGTGCGGAATGTGACCTTGTGGAGCATGTAAAGACTCAGCTTCCGTATGCAGTGGTAAATGGCATCATCGCATTTGGATGCTATATTCTGGTGGGCTTTACGCATAGCCCGCTGATCGTTCTGCTGACTGTCGCGTTGCAGGCTGCAACGATTCTGATCTGGAATCGACTGGATCTCAAAAAGGGTTGATTTTCTGGCGGGACGCCAGAGAACAATGAAACTTTTGCAATGGATGCTTCTCTGAATTTAGAGAGGCATCCGTTTTGTTTTATCAGGGCATATCTGTTTCATGGTGGAAAAAGAAAAAATGCAGGCAATGCTCTCGTTTGTGGGAATATTCCAAACAAGGAGAAATATAGCACCTGCCACAGCTGGCTCGGGTTCGATTTCCGTTGAAATAAAGCTTCCTGTTACCGATGCTCCCGTAAGAATTTTTAACTATTTCGTGATTTGCCACCGTTTCCCGTTCGCTGGTTGCGATGCAAAATGTTTCTGATTTCTATCCGCGCCCTCCGCGAGGAGGGCGACGCTGCCCTTTGGCGTTGCGGTCGATGACCAGATAATTTCTATCCACGCCCTCCGCGAGGAGGGCGACCCACCATCCGGCGGCGCATCAAGTTGCTGGAACTATTTCTATCCACGCCCTCCGCGAGGAGGGCGACCCGTCATCAGAGACCACGAGTGTAGAGGGAAGAATATTTCTATCCACGCCCTCCGCGAGGAGGGCGACCTATCCAGCTTGATGCCGTAGATATGGTAATCGGCATTTCTATCCACGCCCTCCGCGAGGAGGGCGACCTGGGGTATGGGTCACGTGGTCATAGCACCAGCAATTTCTATCCACGCCCTCCGCGAGGAGGGCGACCCTTACTTCATCAGGTCGGTGGCCTTCTTGTAGAATTTCTATCCACGCCCTCCGCGAGGAGGGCGACCAGCGTGTGACCTTGTGCTCCGCAGTAAGCATCTTATTTCTATCCACGCCCTCCGCGAGGAGGGCGACGGTCTGTGGTGTGGTGTATTCTACCGTTTCTGCCCAATTTCTATCCACGCCCTCCGCGAGGAGGGCGACACCAGCCACGGCGCAGGCGGTGGACGCGGAAGATATTTCTATCCACGCCCTCCGCGAGGAGGGCGACTTTTCAATCACGCTGTCCAGCACTTCATCCGTGATATTTCTATCCACGCCCTCCGCGAGGAGGGCGACTGCGCAGCTGCCGCAGCCGTTCCCACAGCCATAGTATTTCTATCCACGCCCTCCGCGAGGAGGGCGACTCATGAGGTATATTCACTTTCAAAAACCCTTTTCTATTTCTATCCACACCCTCCGCGAGGAGGGCGACGTCGCCCAGTGCCATGATGGTACTGCGGGCATAGATTTCTATCCACGCCCTCCGCGAGGAGGGCGACGGGTGCGCGCGTTATATGGCTGATGACGAGGACATTTCTATCCATGCCCTCCGCGAGGAGGGCGACTTCGCCACGTTGTCGTAGATACCATAGTAATTGTATTTCTATCCACGCCCTCCGCGAGGAGGGCGACCCGCCCACCCGGCTCAGCATGCCGCAGGCGTCCTTATTTCTATCCACGCCCTCCGCGAGGAGGGCGACCAGCACAGCATAGCAAAGGATTGGCGCAGCACAGCATTTCTATCCACGCCCTCCGCGAGGAGGGCGACCTGTTCCGTCTTTGCATCTGAATTCCTTTCCCGTATTTCTATCCACGCCCTCCGCGAGGAGGGCGACCAAAATTAACTTATAAAACAGGAGGTAAGTAATATATTTCTATCCACGCCCTCCGCGAGGAGGGCGACACATCCCGGCAGTCTTTACTTGACTACCAAGGCAAATTTCTATCCACGCCCTCCGCGAGGAGGGCGACGAAAGGGCCGCTTTACCTACACCGCTTATGAGGTATTTCTATCCACGCCCTCCGCGAGGAGGGCGACTTGCTGTTCCACCGCTCGGTGCCAGACCTGCGCCATTTCTATCCACGCCCTCCGCGAGGAGGGCGACCAGACACGCCGTGCTGTACTCCATGTTGTGATGCATTTCTATCCACGCCCTCCGCGAGGAGGGCGACGCCGGTGAGCCGGATCCGGCTGGAACTCCAGCACATTTCTATCCACGCCCTCCGCGAGGAGGGCGACTTACGGAGGTCTTGAAAAATGGGAATCAAAATTATTTCTATCCACGCCCTCCGCGAGGAGGGCGACTGCGCTCCTGCTGTGCTTCCCACTCTGCCAGATCATTTCTATCCACGCCCTCCGCGAGGAGGGCGACCTTGCCGTACAGCCACAGGCCATATGCTTCACGAATTTCTATCCACGCCCTCCGCGAGGAGGGCGACCCTGGAGCGCTGCGCACACCATGGGATCCTTGGAATTTCTATCCACGCCCTCCGCGAGGAGGGCGACTTGATCTTGAGCATTCAAACAGTAAACCACTATCTATTTCTATCCACGCCCTCCGCGAGGAGGGCGACACCTCTTATCAGGTTTTATGTGCCAGACGACAAAATTTCTATCCACGCCCTCCGCGAGGAGGGCGACGCTGACATAGAGGTAAAAGGACACACCACAAAAATTTCTATCCACGCCCTCCGCGAGGAGGGCGACCCTGTGGTTGACTAAGAAAGGAGGAAAGCAAAGTATTTCTATCCACGCCCTCCGCGAGGAGGGCGACGGAACGTCAGGGACCAGACCGAAAAAGACTTGTCTATTTCTATCCACGCCCTCCGCGAGGAGGGCGACGCCTAGATATTCGGGCACCTGAACGGTTTTATCTATTTCTATCCACGCCCTCCGCGAGGAGGGCGACCAGAAACCTATGCGCGGTGGAATTCGGCTGTAAGAATTTCTATCCACGCCCTCCGCGAGGAGGGCGACTGACCGCGGTCATCAGCTTTTGACGACCATCAACATTTCTATCCACGCCCTCCGCGAGGAGGGCGACGAAGGAAGCAACGGAGGAAGGAGACGTGAAGAATATTTCTATCCACGCCCTCCGCGAGGAGGGCGACTTCTCCTTTCCGTTACCCAATACCAGAGTTTTGAATTTCTATCCACGCCCTCCGCGAGGAGGGCGACTGATGAATTTGGACTCGTCAAAATCACCAGAGAAATTTCTATCCACGCCCTCCGCGAGGAGGGCGACCCGAGGCAATCCACGCCTCCAGAGCGCCGGTGATATTTCTATCCACGCCCTCCGCGAGGAGGGCGACCTTTACAGCGTGCCGGGGCTGTATAAACTTTAAGATTTCTATCCACGCCCTCCGCGAGGAGGGCGACCCCAGAGAATTCTATTGGGGCAGAAGAAGTAATAGATTTCTATCCACGCCCTCCGCGAGGAGGGCGACGGACTATTACGTGCCGCAGTTTGCAAACCTGGGCATTTCTATCCACGCCCTCCGCGAGGAGGGCGACGGAAAAAAGAAAATCAAGTAAGGATGCAAGACAATTTCTATCCACGCCCTCCGCGAGGAGGGCGACATAACGAACGGCACTTCAACCAAATTCCGCAGATATTTCTATCCACGCCCTCCGCGAGGAGGGCGACCGGTTTAATTTTCTTTATCTGCTTTACAATGCGAAATTTCTATCCACGCCCTCCGCGAGGAGGGCGACGAGCCGGAACGCCTGCACGACCTACGGCCGAATGATTTCTATCCACGCCCTCCGCGAGGAGGGCGACCGCTATTTCAAATCTGCGGACTACATCCCGCAGATGATTTCTATCCACGCCCTCCGCGAGGAGGGCGACAGCAAAAACGGAGAAAGCATCCCCGCTTTTGATCAAAGTATAAATCAAGCTGCACAAAATGGGAAGAGCTGCGAGCGAAAAACCTTTTTAAAATTGGAAATTTGTGCAGAAAGGCAGGCTTTTCCGGGTGCGAAGGTGCCGGGGATCTGATGAGAACTTCCGGTTCGCACTGGAAAAGCAAAGGGTCAGAAGATCAGTATATCCCCCTGTTCAAAGTGAGGATGAACCCCGATGTGTTCGACTTTGGACTGATAGCTGTTTCCCAGCTGGTAAAAGCGCAGGCTGTCCAGTTCAGGGTCAATAAGAGCGGTCAGCTCAGATTTCAGGACCGCAAACTGTGCGGCATCCAGAAGGCATTCGAATACGGAGTTCTGCACACGTTGGCCGTGGTCTACGCATTTCTTGGCAACTTTGCGCAGCCGCCTGCGTCCAGCAGAAGTTTCCGTGTTGACGTCGTAGGTGATCAGTACAAGCATGATCGCACCTCACTTCCAGAAAAACGGTGGGTAAAGTTCCAGATCGCCGCGCAGCGTCCGGGCGAGAAGCAGAGCCTGTACATAGGGCACAAGACCCCATGCGATTTTTTCCTTCAGGAACGGATGGGTGATCTGCTCCTGCTTTTTGGCCTGCCAGCTGCGGAGAAACGTCTTTCGTCCCTCGTCGGTCAGGAGAACGGCACCATTTTCCTGCTTCTGGAAGTGTTTTCCGGTCAGAATTTTCTGGTTGATGCAGGAGAGCACAAAGCGGTCGGCGTAAACGGAGCGGAGCTCCTCCATCAGGTCAAATGCAAGGCTGCGGCGGCCGGGCCGGGCACGATGCAAAAAACCGACATAAGGGTCCAGCCCGACGCTGCTCAGGGCCGAGGTGCAATCGCGGGCCAGAAGGGAATACGCAAAGGAAAGCATGGCGTTCACGTTATCCGTAGGAGGACGCCGGTTCCGTGAAGTAAAAGCGAAATCCTCCTTTTGTTGCAGGATCAGCGCATCAAAACAATCAAAATAGCGCTGTGCCGCTTCACCTTCAAGACCAAGGAGCTGGTCCGGATCGCTGCATTGCTCAATGAGCGGGAGCGCAGCTGCCAGCTGCGTGCTGACCTGTTTGAGTTTTTCCACCGGGACCCGCTGGGGATGGTCGCGGGTGGCGCGTTCCAGCACCCAGCGGGCATTGTAGACCTTGCCCAGAATAAAATACTTCGCATAGGAACAGCTCAGTGTTTCGCTGTCGGCAATACGGTACTGCGTCTGGCGCAGCAGGACGTTGCCGCGCTCTTCACCGACAGTGCGGGCCAGAAACTGGCCGTTCGGGCTGAAGAAACACAGGTCGATGCCTCTGCGGGCGCAGCAGCCCATCAGGGCCGGGCTGGCTCCGGAGCGGCTGAAACAGAGGATGCCTTCCAGTGTGTGGAACGGGACACGCCCGACCTCGGCCTTTTTGCAGCTGACTACAACGTTTTCTCCGTCCAGCGAGAGATAAGCGTCTTCAAGCGTGACATAGAGCGTGTTTAAAAACTGTCTCATGGCGTTTCCTCCGCACAAGCTTCATCCAGATGATCGCGCAGATAGGCTTTTGGGTCGGCGCGCTTGTAAAGCACCGGCAGACAGAGCGCTTTCAGGGAGCAGGCGTTGCAGAAGGTCCCGGGCTTTACCTTGGGCGTGTAGCCGCGGGCAAAATACTGGTTCATCTCGTCTGCCATGGCCTGTGTCTTTTGGCGCAGTTCCTCTGTCAGCGGCACGATCTCCCGCCGCCGGGTCTCCTCGTAATAGAGGGCCGCCTGCGGGATGCTGCACACCAGCATTTCTTCCAGCGCCATTGCCTGTGCACAGAGCTGGAGCCGGTCGGCGTTGGATTCTTTGGCGTGCCCGTGCTTGTACTCAACGGGCATCGGCTGCCAGCGTCCTTCCGTATGCTGGAGCGGGATGCCTTCAGGGTCTGCCCGGAACTCTACCACATCGCAGCTGCCGCTGAGACGCAGACGATGGCTGACGACCTTCATCTCCCGCGTGATGAGCAAATCGCCCCGCCGCTCTGTCTGGGTGGCATCGTGGCAGCGGCTGTGTTCCAGCCGTCCCTCTGCGGTGCGGAGGTTTTCGGCCCACTGCTGTTCCAGATGGATGAGCGCCCACTGACGGCGGCAGAAGCAAAAATGCTGGATGCCGGACATCTGCAGGTAATCATCGGCGGCGTCCATCAGGACATCCTTTCGCAGGTGATGCCCTCGGGCAGGTCTTCGGAGACGGAAACGGTATAGTCATGGTAGCTGCGGGGCGCAATGACATCGGCCTTGCGCTGGACCTGAACCGCATCAAACAGCTTGTAGGCAGGGGCATTGCCCAGCTCGGAAGCGTGCTTGAACACGATCAGCTCCCGCACAGCCATCTTGCCGCGGGCGGCGCTGTGGTCGTTCTCGAACATATTGAGGATAGCCTGCCACAGCAGCTGCAGATCCTCTTCGGAAAAGCCGGTGGTCTTGCGGGCAAGGTTGGCCGAAACGTAGCCCTCCGCGCGGTACAGTGCGTAGGGAATGATATGCTTGCGGCCCATCTCGGTGCCTTTGTTTTCGGCATCTGCTTCGGTGGTGATGGCTACGCGGGTAATGGTGACTTCCTGCGGGACCACCGGGTCGATGGAGCGGGCAAAGGTCAGCTGCACCGGTCCGCGCACCTGACCGCAGTTCAGCGCGCCCTTGACGAAGGTGGTCATCACGGCACCAAAGGTGCGGATGTCGAAGTAGCTCTCGCACATATACTGCTGCAGCTTGCGGTCGATGCCCGGGTCAGCTTTTTTGGCGGCCTTCAGGTCTTCTTTGATGCCAAGTGCAGCAATGGCTTCGTTGTCGCTGCGGTTCAGAGGAGTACCGTCCTTGATGTAGATGCGGTAACCGGGGGCATCCTCCTTGAGTGTTTCCACATAGTTGCGGATCTTCCGCTTCAGGCAGACGTCCGTCACCAGGCCGTAGCCGGTCTCTGGGTCCACGCGGGGCATATTGCCGGCATCCGGGTCGCCGTTGGGGTTGCCGTTCTCAACATCAAACAGGATCACGAAATCGTAGCGGTTCTTGATAGGATCAGACATGATTTATTCCTCCTCGTTCTTTTTGGCAAAACGTTTCTGGGTCTGGTGGTAGTAGCCGATCTCAAATTTGCCCTGATCCGGCAGGCTGAGCCGGGTGGGGAACCCTTCCTCCGGTATAAGGACCAGCAGTTCGGTGATCTGACGGTTGAAATGCACTGCACGGCCTTCCGGCAGCTTCTGCAGGTGCTTCTGCGCCAGCCTGATCAGGGTGGGGAACACCAGTGCCGGGGTGGCGCAGGCAGAGTTGAAGTACCGGTCGCGGATGGTGGTGTTGATGCCGGGGTTGGCGGCGCTCTGCACAGCCTCCAGCACGGAGAACAGACGGCCCAGCACATAGGGCACATTGGCAGATTCATTCAGGCTCACAGTAAAGACCTCCTTGTTGATGTCGGTGGGGTAGTTGCGCAGATAATAGGCTTTCAGGGCGGCGGCACGGCCGCGGGTCACGTTCTGTTCGGCACGGATGCGCAGGGTCACGCCGTTGAGAAGGGTGGCCGGGTAACGCCCGCCGGTGAGCACGGCCCGGAGCAGGTCACCGGCCAGCTGCGGAGAGGGTTTTGCGGGCTGTCCGGGCACGGTGCGGGTGGTTTCGTTTACAAGCGCCCAGAGCGGCAGTGTTTTGAAATGTTCGTTTCCGGAATAGGCAATCTCCATTTCCTCGGCGTGTTTCTGCAGGCTGCGTGCAAAGCTGCCAAAGGTGTCCCGCAGGAAGAACCGCACCGAGAGCCGGGCGGCATTGGGCGCAAGGCCCAGCAGATAAAAGTGCTGGTCCGGGGCAAGGTCGCTTTCCAGAAACGGTACGGTCTGCCCAGCGGCCAGCCGCTTCAGGGCAGTCTTAACATCGTCCTCCTGCAGCCCGTGTGTTTCGTCGGCACCGAACAGAAACATGCTCATGGCGTCCTGATATACCGCTTCGGCATTCTCTGCCCAGCAGACGAGGGTGGTGTCGCCTACATGCCGACAGTGGTCACGGTCGGCAATCAGGCGGTTCAGGGCTGTGGTATAGGCAAAGGCGGCGTATTCGCTCACAGGGGCATTTTGACCCTGTTCATGCCCAAAAGAACAGAAGGACGGTGCATTGAAGGAAACCAGCGAGGCACCGGAACTTTGTGCACCAGCTACACCCATGATGGAAGGATGCAGCAGTGCGGCGGGGGCTTCTTTTCCGGTGACAAGGCACTGCACCGGCTGTGCAGTGTCGGCAGGCGGCGCATCATAGTATGCCTGCCATGCAGCCTGAATGGCAGGGTCCTCATTGACAAGAAGATGACTGTGGTCGGCGGCTTCGTAGCCAAAGATCAGGTTGGCGTTGCCGGTGATCTCCTTCCAGATGGGAGCCAGCAGGGGATGAACTGCCGCCTGCGCCGGATCCCAGTGGTCAAAGTAAGCCAGAACGGCCCGGGCGGCGGGGCTGTCTGCGCTATCCAGAATGGTGTGATGCAATGCGGCGCAGGCCTTGAAGCACTCCACCGAGCGGGCGGGCTTGCCTTTTTCGTCGGCACCCAGCAGATAGGTGGAGTTGTCGCACAGAATATTTGCTGCAATGCCGGAAGCGCGCTTGACGTGTTTGGGCACCCGCAGTTCCCGCGGAGCCAGAACGGTCTTTTTGCCCTTTGCCACCGAGGTGCGCAGGTCGGTGACCTGCAAAAGCTGCCCGGCATCGTTCAGGCGCAGCTCATAGCTTACTTTAAAGGTATCATCCCAGCCGGGAGCGGAGATCTTTCCCTGCCGCAAAAGCTGTTCGTAATAAGCGGTCAGTGCCTGCAAGATCATGTAAACACCTCCACATCCCGGCAGTCCAGCACGCCGTTCTCCAATTTTGCCCGGAAGAACTTCGAGCGGATGTTGCCCGGGTCGGAATAGTCAAGGTCGTACAGCATAAAGCCAAGATCCTGCGTGACGGGCAGGGCGGGGATCGGCTCATCGGCGGGCCATTCCCGGAAGTTGGCCGGGAATTCCCGGCAGCCGAAACACGGCTGGTGGTAGCACTGGCCTCGGTTCAGCCGCCGGCGCAGGATATCCTGAAACTTGCCGGGGTTGTCACCGGGGGCAGCTTTGTCCGTCATGGTGAAATGGCACTCAATGACGTAGTGCACATCCTGCAGCACCATGGCGGCACGCTGCTGGATATCCTGCGAGGTGTAGAGCACCGGCGGGGTGCCGCCTTTTGCGGCACTCAGCGCCGCAGAGGCCAGCAGGGTGGACTTGACCTCATTGCGGCGGATGTTGGTGAATCGGATCGGACTGAGTAAATAGACACGGTCGATATGATACTTCAGCCCGGGGTGCCAGTATATTGCTTCCACCAGCCCGCGTGCGGCCGACGGCGTGATGATGTCGTAACTGACGCGCTCGGTCTTCATCTCCGGACGGCTGAAGCATGCGTAGTCACCCCAGACTTCGATGCGCATGGACATGCGCATCACCTCCTTTCATGATACGGTCGTATTTTTAGGCGAAATGAAAATTTGCCCATTAAAACCACCTCATTTTGATATTCATTTGTTGAGATGTGGATGTGTTAACTTCTGCTTCTGACTTCATTGTACGCTCTTTTGTGCTATCTGTCAAGACTTACTTGCCGGAATCCTCAAAATTTTGTATACTAGGTATGTCATCTGCTTGCAGATGTGGGTTGAAATATTTGATGGGACGTGGATGTGTTCCAAGGGAAGCGGCAGGGCGACAGATGCTCTGCCGCTTCCCTCCTTTTATTAAAAGAACAGCCCGATGCCGGTCTCCACGTCCATGGCAAGCCCGGTCTGCCGGTCATACTTTGTGGTATCCAGCAGGATCGCACTGCCGTTGGGCAGAAGTTTCAGTGCTCCGGCGGCATCCAATGCATCAAACTGCTTTGTGTAACAGGCAACGCTATAGGTGCCCAGACGGCGGTAAAGACTGCGGCTGACCTGCCCGTTTTGCAGTTTTTCGCAAAGGGTGGCTCCCTCGCCGATGGGGAGATAAACGGTGCGAGTCGGCGTTTCGATCAGATGGAAGGCTTCTGCCACCTGTGCGAAGGGGAGGATGCAGCCGGAAATGCCCTGACGGAATGCTTTCAAAATGCATTTTTTGTCAAGAGCAGCGTCTCCGCGGTTACAATACAGCTCCTGAAAATACGCATGGATCGCTTCGGGGGTGTTCAACTGATCATAGTGTCCGTCACAGCGTCGGGCAGCATACTGCAACGCACTGACGTTCTGTGCGATCATCTGCGGCGGTGGGCAGTCCTCCAGTGAAAAACAGGAGACAAGGCTTTCCGCCGCCGGCCGGTGGCCCTCCCGGTTGCAGCGCCCGGCTGTCTGCAGCAGCGAGTCCAGCCCGGCGGCTTCGCGGTAAGCCAGCGGAAAATCCACGTCCACACCGGCTTCGATGAGGGAGGTGGACACCACCCGGCAGGGCAGGCCGTCGTGCAGGCGCTGCCGGATCTCGTCCAGCTGACGGCGGCGGTCGGCGGCGCACAACAGGGTGGTCAGGCAGTAGCTGCCCTCCTGCGGCAGCCGTGCAAACAGCTCCTGTGCTGTCTTGCGCCGGTTGACCACGCACAGCACCTGCGGCGCAGCGGCAAGCTGCTCACAGAGGGCATCCATGGACAGCTTGCCGCCGTCGCGGAGCGTGACCCGGCGGAGGACCTTATACAGGCGGGCGGGGTCCGGGCTGATCTCCTGCGCGGTCAGGCTGGGGTCGATCTCCTGAAAAAGCGGCATCAGGGCGGGCTGGGTCGCTGTGCAGAGCACGGCGGTGGCGTGATAGTGCTGCACCAGCTGCGCAATGGCCGAAATGCAGGGCTTGAGGTAATCGTTGGGCAGGGTCTGGGCTTCGTCAAAGATGATAACGCTGTTGGCGATATTGTGCAGCTTGCGGCACCGGCTGCTGCGGTTGGCATACAGAGATTCGAAAAACTGCACGGCGGTGGTCACGACCACCGGGGCGTCCCAGTTTTCGCTTGCCAGCAGCTTGCGGCGCTGCTCCGGGGTCATCTCGTCCGGCTCCACACTTTTGTAGTCGGCACAGGAATAATCGGCCAGCACATTTTCTTCGCCCAGCAGGTCGGAAAAAACTGCGGCGGTCTGGTCGATGATGGACATGTACGGGATGACGTAGATCACACGGGCCATCTTTTGGGCGGCTGCATGTTCCAGCGCAAAGGCAAGCGAAGCAAAGGTCTTGCCGCCGCCGGTTGGCACGGTGAGGGTGTAAAGGCCGGGTGCCCCGCGGGCACCTTTTTCCATGCAGGCCCGCAGTACGGTGTTGCGCTGCTGCGCCACGGGGGAAACATTCGGGCTGGAAAGGTAGCCTGCTGCCCGGTTGCGCACCCGCTCCAGCAGTTCCGAAAGCCCGGTGTGGCTTCCGCGGGGCATCTCCTGCCCGTTCATAAAGGTCTCGGTGTCGATAAAGTCGGCGTCCACAAGGCAGGAGTAGAGCATCCGGGTGAAGAACGCCATGGTAAGATTGTCCGGGCGGCCTTGCAGCCAGTCGGGCAGAGTGCCGGGCTGCGGGGTGATCTCCTGCTTCCATGCGGAATAGTCCTTGACAGGTCGTTTCCGGCGGCCGAAGAGGGTGCTTTCGTCGGCAGAGTCGTGGGGGTTTCCGCCGTCCGGAATGCCGCTGTGGTGCCCGGCAATGGCAAATGCAGCCGGGATGTGTCCGGCTTTGATGGCTTCCTGCGCTCCGGCGGTGGAGTGGTCAACGGGGTCGCCGCCGTGCAGTCTTTTCTGAAAATTCATGGAAAATTTGCCGATATCGTGCAGCTGCGCGGCATACGCGGCTTCTTTCTGTGCCCCGAACGGTGCGGCAAACGCACCGGCCAGCTCTGCAGTGCCGGAAAGGTGTTCATAAATGGTCTGAGTGCGGGCCCCGTCTTCACTGATGTGGGCAAGCATCTGCATAAAGATCCCTCCTGAATGTTGTTGATAGCTTTACCATATGATAAAAGAGTACGGTTGTCAATCAATGTGCTCTCTGCGTTTTAAGTATATGAAATATTGGATACTATAAATAGGACTTATAAAAGGGCGGAAAATAAGCCCGCCGGTTTTCCCTTGCGGAAGCCGGCGGGCTATGGATTATTCGGCGCAGATATTTCCGAGAATGCGAATGAATTCCTCGTAGCAGGAGGCAGAGGCCAGCTGTTCAAGATTTTTATAATCGCTGCACACACGGGGCAGATAGGAGAAAATATCGGAAAAATCAGAAAGGTCGCTTTTGGAAACGGAGATCATAAAAATGATGCGGACATTGCTTGTTCCCCAGAGCAGTGGCCTGCGAAGAAGCGAAACGGCGATAGCGGAGCGTGTGGCCCGGCAGTCGGAGGGGTGCGGGATGGCGATCAAGCCAAAATTTGTGGGAGAGATATTTTCTCGCTCCAGCGCGCTTTCAATAAACTCCTGCGAGATGATGCCGTGGGAACGCATCGTTTCGCCGATTGCACGGATCGCGCTTTCCCGGTCATTGTAGCTGGCAGAAGGAGTAAAAAGCTCGGCGTCGATCAGAGTCTGGAGCAGGCCCAGAAGCCGTTCTTTTTCGCGCCCGGCCTTCAGGCGGCGGATCACATCGCTGATTGCCTGACGGTCGGTGTTGCTGATAAAATTGGAGATAAAGACAACGGGAACATCGGCGGTGATGGGCAGGGTGGAAAGAATCATATCGCATTTCAGCCCGGAAAGTTCATAAGGCGCGGTGACTACCGTTTCGATGGTCATTTCATCGGAAAAGTAGCTTTGCAGGCGGTCGAACTGGCGATGATCATAGGAGTAATACTGCGGACAGAGCAGAATGACGCTCAGCTTGCCGCGGCGGTTATAGATATCCTGGATCCGCGCACCGATGTGCAGGGCGATATAAGCGATTTCGTCTTCGTAAAGCTGGACATGTTCCTGATGGTTTATCATATTGGAAATGTACACAGCGATGTCATAGATGATCGGTGACATGGTTTTGATGTTGTGCAAAAGCGGGTTGTGGATCGAAACATTCTGCCGCAGGCGCACGAGCATATTGTCGATGTGAAGCGCAAAGGGGATGAAAAAATCAATGTCGGTCAGGTCGATGTCATAGACCTGTTTTACCGATTGAACGATCGTGTCCACAAGGTGCATCGTCTCCGGGTGAATGGACAGGGCATCGCGGCTTGGCAGGGAAACATCCTGACTGCGTACGGCGCGGGTCATCAGCAAAAGGGTGAACTGGTATTTGTTGCTGCGGGTAAAAGCAATGCCGTATTCCTGCTCCAACTCGGCACAGATGGTGTCAATGATGGAGACAAAGTGCCTGTTCAGCTCGATCAGGTCAGAGGAAATTTCATGTCGGGCAGCAAGAGACGCAGTTCCAAGCTGATCCATCGTGATGAGCATATGCAGCAATAAATTGATGAGGGAATATTCGTCAATGAAAAAATGCTGCTCGTTCAGGCAGCTAAGAATGCTGCTGCGGATCTTTTCGATGTCATAGCGAGGAAAAATGGCGCACAGGGTGTCCATGCTCACGAGAGAATGCTGGGCCTCGTTGTAGATCAGCCGGATCATCAGCCTCTTTTTGTCCTTTTCGCTGCCGGAAATGAACAGCGTGTTGTTCTTGGTGCGCAGAGAAAGGTGATATTCCGCAATGTCATGCCGGATCGCTTTGACCTCGTTCTGCAGGGTGACCTCTGAGATGAACAGCGAAGCGGCGAGTTCATCCAGATCCATAGGGTCTCTGCGGGAGAGAAGCTCCCGCAGGATATACCGCTCACGCTCGGTCTGCGAAGAGGGAACCTGCGCAGGGCCGGGACTTTTCTCCGGCAGAGGGCTGAGCAGCTTTATGCGCCCGCGGCTGACCTCGAGACAGCCGGGATATTCCCCCTGAAGATTGCGCAGGTGATTGCGGACGGTGCGGGGCGTGACCGAAAAAAAGGCCGCCATATCGTCGATCGTCTGGATGCCGCTGTGCTGATTCAAATAACGGACAACTTCTTTTTGGGAAAGCATGGGGCTGAAAACCTCTTTTCCTGTTTTCTCACGACTTCTCTTATATTATAATAGCGGGTTTCTGACTGGAAAAAAAGACTGGGATTTTCCCGAAAGCGGAAAAAACACAGACTTTCTTTTTACGGTAGGCTGACTGATAATGGAGCCAGGTTAAGGAGCCGCAGACAGTCGGCTCCGGTTTGGAACATCATGTGAAAGGAGAATAAACATGAAAGCGTACAAGATCTTACTTTGCTGCGGCGCAGGGATGAGCTCCGGTTTCCTGGCGCAGGCGGCGCAGAAGGCGGCCAACGAAAAGGCACCCGGAACAAAGGTGGCAGCCAAGAGCCAGAGCCTTGTGGAAGATGTGATCGAGGACTATGACCTGCTGCTGATCGGTCCGCACTTTGCTTCTCACAAGGAGGAATTTGAGGAGATCGCCGGGCAGTACGATATCCCGGTGGAAGTGATCCCGCAATCGGTCTATGGCACTCTGGATGGCAATGGACTGATCGATTTTGCACTTGGTGTCCTGAACAAGGGCTGACAGGAGGAAGCGAAAATGGGTAAAACCTTACAGAAGTTTATGGATTGGCTGCAGTACAAAGTGACCCCTGCGGTGCAGAAGTTCACCGAGCGGCCGTGGGTGCACGGCTTCTCTGCAGGCATCGTCAAGTGCCTGCCGTTCATCCTTACCGGCTGTCTGATTTTCTTCTACAATGTTGTGCAGCCTTATTTTCCCAACATTCTGCCGAATCTGAGCGCAGTTTCAAACTACACCTTCAGCATGTTATCACTGCTGGTGGCCTTTATGATGGTCTATCAGGAAATGGGTTCGCTGAAGCACCGTAATTATCAGGTGGTAGGCGGCCTGACCGGCATCTGTGCTTATATTCTTGCAATGAAGGGCACTACGGTGGACGGCGTCTACTCTGTTACATGGAACCGTTTCGGCCCCACCGGTATCGTGGTTGCGATCTGCATCGGTCTGTATGTGTCCATCATCTTCCATCTGATCGCAAAGCTGAACCTGTTCAAGAATAACAATACGATCCCCGAGTTCGTGCAGGAGTGGATCAAGAACATCATCCCGATCTTCCTGTCCATCCTGCTGCTCAAGATCGTCATTATTGATCTGGATGTGGATCTGTATCCCATCGTTCTTAAACTGTTTGCCCCCATCAATGCCATTGCGCAGACCTTCCCCGGCTTTATCCTGCTCAACCTGTTCTGCTGCTTCTTCTATTCGCTGGGCATCTCCGGCTGGACCTGGTCCGGCCCCCGCAACGCCATCTTCATCCCGGCGCAGGCAGCCAACGTGGCGGCTGTGGCAGCCGGCGGCACTGCAATGTACCTGACTACCTCCGAAGTCTGCAACGGCATTGCCCTGATCTGTCTGGGCGGCATGGGCTGCACTCTGGCGCTGAATATCTGGTGTCTGTTCTCCAAAAGCAAACGTCTGAAGACGCTGGGGCGCGTGTGTATCGCACCTGCCATCTTCAACATCAATGAGCCGATCCTGTTCGGTACCCCCATCGTTTTCAACCCCATCCTGATGATGCCCATGTGGATCTGCACCACCGTGAATGCCACCATTGTGTGGATCGTGATGCGAACCGGTCTGCTGGCCATCCCTACCATCGAGTTGGCCATGGTGGCCACCATCCCGGCACCCTTCTCTACCGTGATGTTCACTGGCGATATGCGCGGTGTGATCTGGTGGGCCGTGTGTCTGGTGGTCGATCTGCTGATCTGGTACCCGTTCTTCAAAACCTACGAAAAGCAGGAAGTGGCCAAGGAGGCTGCTGAGGCTCCGGTGAAGGCATAACTGCAAAAATCTTTAGAATACAGAGGAAAAACACCATATGAGTGACAAAATGGTAGAGGTCGCCATGGGCATTATCATCAATGCCGGCGACGCAAGAACCTGTGCCACCGATGCAATGGAGGCCGAGCTGCGGGGAGACCGTGCAGGAGCGGACGCCAAGCTGAAGGAGGCCGACGAAGCAATCAAGAAGGCGCACAATGCACAGACCGATGTGATCCAGGACGAGTGCCGCGGCAACCCCACAGAACTGTCGATGCTGTTCATGCATGCACAGGACACCGTAATGACCATTATTTCGGAAGTGAACATGATCCGTCTGATGATCCGGATGAACCGTAACTTGGAGGATAAGATCAATGGAAATCGTAACTAGTTTTCCCGAAGGCTTTCTGTGGGGAGCCGCTACCAGTGCTTACCAGTGCGAAGGCGCTGCGGAAGGCTATGGCAAAAAGGACAACCAGCAGGATGTGATCAATCGTGAGATCCGCGAAGAATACGGATACGCAGATGCCAGTGTTGCCAGCGACCACTACCATCACTATAAAGAGGATGTCGCTTTGATGGCAGAGATGGGGTTCAGCTCCTACCGTTTCTCCATCAACTGGGCGCGTGTTCTGCCGGACGGAGTGGGCGAACCGAACCCGGAAGGTGTGCAGTTCTACCACGATCTGCTGCACGAGCTGCATGCCCATAACATCGAGCCTGTGGTCACGATGTGGCACTACGATCTGCCCATGGCGCTGGTCAACAAGTATGGCGGCTGGGGCAGCCGACAGATCGTGGATGACTTCGAGTATTACGCCCGCTTTATCCTGAATGAGTACAAGGACGAGGTCAAGTATTGGCTTACGATCAACGAACAGAGCATCGTTGTCAACTACATCGACCGCAAGAACAAGCTGACCAACGAACAGAAGTTTGACCCGAAGTTCCGCTATCAGGCCAACCACTATATGAACCTGGCCCATGCAAAAGCGGCCATCGCCATCCACGAGATCGTGCCCGGCGGCCAGTGCGGCGCGGCGCTGGATATGGCACCCTACTACCCCCATACCTGCGACCCCAAAGATATTCTGGCTGCAAAAAATGCGTCCAACTTCAAGAACTATTTCTACATGGACGCATACATCCGCGGCGAGTATACCGAGTCAGTTCTGGCGTATCTCGAACGTCAGGGACTGATGTTCGACATCCAGCCCGGTGACATGGAGCTGATCAAAAAAGGCTCTGAGTGCTTTGACTTCCTCGGGATCAACTACTATCAGAGCGCTTGCGTCAAGGCTCCGACTCCGGGTGCCGCCCGTCGCTCAAAGCAGAACAACAAAATCGGAAAAGGCGGCCATGTTGTGTACGAAGTGCAGCCGGACCTGTTTGAAGGCTGCAAGAATGAGTATATCGGCGATACCGACTTTTCCATGCCCATTGACCCGGTAGGCCTGGAGTATGTGCTGGAGGACATCAATGACCGTTACCACATCCCGGTAATGATCTGCGAAAACGGCTTTGGCGCCTACGATAAACTGGAAAAGGACGGCTCTATCCACGACCCCTACCGCATTGAGTATATCCGCGAGCACATCAAGGCCATGAAAGCGGCCATTGCAAACGGAGTAAAGCTGCTGGGCTATAATCCGTGGTCTGCATTTGACCTGCTTTCTACCAGCAACGGCATTGCCAAGCGCTATGGCTTTGTTTATGTGGACCGTACGGACGATGACGTAAAGGAGTGCAAGCGCTACCGCAAGGACTCGTTCTACTGGTACAAGAATGTGATCGCTACCAATGGCAAGAATCTGGAGTAAGACACTTCATTTCAACTGACCATCTCAGCAAACAGTCAATGGGAGAGGCCCACCGCCACAGCAGGCGGCGGGCCTTTTCCGCATTGGCGCCCCTCTCCGCCCGGAATCTGGCAGATTTTCACAAATTTTGTTGTCATTTCGGGGGGGGGGAGGCTGTGATATACTGAAACTGAATAACAACTCGGATCATCAAAAAGTTGTTTTGGGGTGGAACGTATGGAGAAGGTTCGAACAAGTCTGCGAAGATGCGTCTGCATTGTATTGTGTCTTTTACTTTTTGCGGCGGTGCTTCCGGTCTGTGCATTTGCGGATGATGCACAGACAAAGACCGTCCGCGCCGGGTGGTACGAGGACGCCTACAACATCACCGGCGAACATGGTGAGTGCAGCGCATTCAACCCGCTGCTCATCCGCGGCCTGACCGACACCGTCGAAGAGCTGAAAAGCGAATTGCAGAACGATTTTCATGGAAGCTTTGCAAAAAACAGGACGGAACCGTGAAAATAATTCATATGAAAGTAACTTCATATAACATTCTTTCATGACACCTTGACAAAACTGTCCGTGTGGGGCATACTAAAGAACGTGTTACGAAACACTGAGCTGAATAGAAATCGAATATAGAGGATGCGATGCAGAAGAGTACCTCACGGAGCCGGCGGGCTTTGAAGTGAGCGGAAAGGCAATCATCGCCGAACGGGGCCTTGCGGCGGCAGGTCTGCGTGGGGGTGCGGAAAAGATCCGTATCACTCCTTCATTGAACATGAAGTGGCGCTATTGCAATTCTGGGTATCTGCTCAGCAGTGCAGCATTCCGCAATGATGCGGGGTGAGACAGCGCTGCTGTGCAGGTGCCTTTTTTATTTGCGAAAAAAGATGCCGGTACGGCTGCGTGTTTGAGTTTGAGGGCTATTCCGCAGAAAAAGAAAGGGGAAACAAAAAACAATGATCAACTTCCTGAACTGGCTGGATGGCGTCCTCTGGGGCATCCCGCTCATCGTCCTGATGCTGGCCACCGGCATCTACTTTACCGTGCGGTCCGGATTTTTCCAGTTCACCCACTTTGGCTGGATCATGAAAAACACCGTCGGCCAGATCTTCCACGGCACGGCGGATAAGAACGAGTCCGGCAAAGGTATGCTGCACCCGTTCGAGACCATTGCCACCGCCATCGGCGGCACCGTCGGCTTCGGCAACATTGCCGGCGTGGCCACCGCTGTGGCTGCCGGCGGCCCGGGCGCTGTGTTCTGGATGTGGCTCACCGCTGCTCTGGGCATGATCCTGAAGCAGGTGGAAGTCACGCTGGGCTGCTACTACCGCCACACCCAGGAGGATGACTCCACCACCTTCGGCGGCCCCACCTACTACATGGAGTACGGCCTTGGCAAGGAACGTCACTGGGGCAAACTGTGGCTGATCCCGGCTGTCATCTTCGGCATCGGCATCTTCAGCACCTTCTTTGTCACTTCTTCCACCCTGACCGCTTCTCAGGTCGTGGCGGGTGCGTTCCATCTGGGCAGCATCCACATCGGCTCCCTTGAGGTGGAGGGCATCATTCTGGTGGGCATCGGCCTGACCGTCATCGACTACGTCATCACCAGCGGCGGCGTCAAGGGCGTGGCCCAGATCTTCTCCAAGCTGGTGCCCGTCATGAGCATCATCTACATCCTCATGGGCATCGTCATGATCGTGGTCAACATCAACCGCGTGCCCACTGCCTTCGTCTCCATCTTCCACGACGCCTTCACCGGCACGGCTGCCATGGGCGGCTTTGCAGGCGTGGCCGTTTCCGAGATCGTCCGCGTGGGCATGGCCCGCGCCGTCTACTCCAACGAAGCCGGCTGGGGTACTTCGCCCATGATCCACTCCTCCGCCCGCACCAATCACCCGGTCAGCCAGGGCCTGTGGGGTTCTTTTGAGGTCTTCTTCGACACCTTCATCATCTGCACCATCACGGCTCTGTCCGTCATCCTGAGCGGCATGTGGACCGACGGCACCAACGGCGGTACGCTGGCTCTGGAAGCCTTCCAGCAGGGCTTTGGTCAGGTGGGCGCATGGCTGCTGGCCGTCATCATGATCGTGTTCACCGCCACCACCTCCGGCGGCTGGTTCACCTACTACATCGCCATCCTGAACCACCTGTACAAGAACCGCGAGGGCATCTTCGGCAAGGTAGTCATGAAGCTGTTCTACCTCACCCGTGCACTGCCCGGCCTGCTGTGGACCATCTATCTGGTCAAGACCAACAATCAGGGCTTTGTGTGGACGGTCGTGGATATCACCTCCGCCATCCCCACCTTTGTCAACGTGGCGGTCATCCTGCTGCTGTCCGGCGACTACCTCAAGCTGCTCAAGGACTATAAGGCTCGCTATCTGGGCATCGGCAAGGTGGACCCCAAGACCAGGCTCTTCTATGAGGAAGATGCCGCGGCCAAGGCCAACGACTGATCAGAAAAAGGAAGCGTAAACCATGAAAACCATCTATTTCAACGGCAATGTCTACACCGGTGACGAGGCGCTCGTCTCGGCCTTTGCGGTGGAAAACGGCAAGTTCGTCTTTGCCGGTTCCGACGCCGAAGCAAAGGCACTGGCGGCAGAAGGCGACACCCTGACCGATCTGGGCGGCAAGTTCGTCTGCGCCGGTTTCAACGACAGCCACATGCATCTGCTCAACTACGGCGCTTCGCTGGGCGCGGCCAAGCTGGCCGAGCACACCGGCAGTCTGGCCGACCTGCAGGACGCCCTGCGGGCCTTCCTTGCAGCGCACCCCCGCAAGAACGGGGCATGGCTGCGGGGCCGCGGCTGGAATCAGGATTACTTCACCGATGTGCACCGGATGCCCGACCGCTACGATCTGGACAAGGTGTCCACCGAGGTGCCCATCCTCATCACCCGCGCCTGCGGCCACTGCCTTGTGGTCAACTCCAAGGCGCTGGAATTGCTGCCGGTGTCCAAGGACACTCCGCAGCCCGAGGGCGGCCGCATCGGTCTGGACGAGAACGGCGAGCTGGACGGCCGGTTCTATGATAACGCCATGGATCCGCTGTATGAGTCCATCAAGGCTCCGGACCGCGAAGAGCTGAAGGAAATGATGCTGGAAGCCTGCAAGGAGCTGAACCGCTACGGTGTCACCAGCAGCCAGACCGATGACTATTGTGTCTACCGCAGCATCCCGTACTCCGAGGTGAACGAGGCTTATAAGGAGCTGGAAGCCGAAGGCAAGCTGACCGTGCGCGTGTACGAGCAGTGCAACTTTACCGAACCGGAACAGCTGCGGCAGTTCCTTGCCGACGGCAACATGACCGGCAAGGGCACCGATCACTTCAAGATCGGCCCCCTGAAGCTGCTGGGCGACGGTGCTCTGGGCGGACGCACCGCCTACCTGAGCAAGGGCTATGCAGATGACCCGGACAACCACGGCTTCCCGCTGTTCTCCAAAGAGACGATGCAGGCACTGGTGTCCTGCGCCAACGCTGCCGGGATGCAGATCGCGACCCACGCCATCGGCGATGCCTGCCTTGACATGGTGCTGGACTGCTATGAGAATGCCCTGAAGGAGCACCCCCGCACCGACCACCGCCACGGCATCGTGCACTGTCAGGCCAGCCGCGCCGACCAGCTGGAACGCATCGAGAAGATGAACCTGCACGTCTACGCGCAGAGCATCTTCCTCGACTACGACAACCACATCGTGGAGCAGCGTCTGGGCAAGGAACTGGCTTCCACCAGTTACAACTGGAAGACGCTGAAGGACCACGGCGTGTCCGTTTCCAACGGCACCGACTGCCCGGTGGAACTGCCGGACGCGCTGGCCGGAATGCAGTGTGCGGTCACCCGCACCTCCCTGCATGACCATGTTGGTCCCTACCTGCCGGAGCAGGCGTTCAGCGTGAAGGAAGCACTGGACAGCTACACCATCGAGAGCGCAAAGGGCAGCTTTGAAGAGAAGGTCAAGGGCCGCATTGCGCCGGGTTATCTGGCCGACTTTGTGGTGCTGGGCGAGAACCTCTTCACCATCCCCCACGACGCCATCAAGGATGTGCCGGTTCTGGCTACCTATGTGGGCGGCGAGTGTGTCTACAAAAAGTAATGGCATCTGTGTCATAAAACAAGAAGGAGAACTTCCCGCGGGAAGTTCTCCTTCTTGTTTTATATGTTACAGTGCAGGCATCTGGTTCTCGATCCAGTCGGCCAGCGGGGCAAGGTCGTCCAGCGGAAAATCCGCTCCGGGCACATCGCCCGCCACGGCCATCGGCTGGAAGGTCACGCTCCCGGTGCCCGCCGCCTTGCGGATGACCTCGATCTTGGGCCAGCCGCTGTCGTTGAAGCCTTCCAGCAGCACCAGATCGTAGCTGTGGCGCTCAAACAGGGCAAGCAGGTCCTGCTCGTTCAGGCGGAATTCCTCGGTCAGCAGATAGCGCCCCGCGCTGAACACGGCCACACCGGCGGCTCCGGCATTGTGGAGCCGGGCTGTGTCAGGATCGGCGGCGTCCAGCTCTGCCTGCCGGATGACGCCCACTTTCAGCCCGCGGGCCTTGAGCACCGGGAGCAGCGCGGCCAGCAGCGTGGTCTTGCCGCAGCCCTTGGCACCGCTGACGGCCAGCACGGCCGGATGTTTGAAATTCAGTTCGGCGGCAAGCGCCCGTTTCTGTTCACTGTACAAAAGAAATCCCTCCCTTAATCTCCGATGCGGACGAACCGGGGCTGCACTTTGCCGTCCCGCTCCACGGTCTCGCACCACATGGCAGCCGGGCGCACCCATAGGCCGCGCTCGCCGTACAGGGCACGGTAGACCACCAGCTCTTCCTCGGTCTCGCTGTGGTGCGCCATGCCGAGCACCTGATATTCATTGCCCTTGAAATGCCGGTAGCGGCCGGGCTGGACGTTGTACTTGAATCCTTCCATGCTGTCCTCACTTTGATTTCTGACTTGAACCATTATAGCATACTTTCCCGCCATAAAAAAGCCGCTGCACAAAGAAAAAGGCGGCTGCCGTGAGAACGGAAGCCGCCGGGAAAAGCAATGATTACAGCTGAGCCTTGCCCATGCAGTAGGTCTGCAGGACGTCGTAGTTGTCGTCCAGCACCACGATGTCGGCATCCTTGCCCACCTGCAGCGAACCCTTGCGGTCATCCAGATGCAGGCAGGTGGCCGGGTTGATGGTGCAGGCGTTCAGCGCGTAGTTGAAGGGCACCATGGCTTCTTCCACCAGAATGCGCAGGCCCTTGTTGATGTTCAGGGTAGAGCCTGCCAGCGTACCATCGTCCAGATGGGCGCTGCCGTCCGGATAGACGGTGATGTGGTTCCCGCCGAAGATGTACTCACTGCCAACAGGCGTGCCCTTGGCCATCAGGGCATCCGAGATCATAATGGCGTGGTCCGGACCTTTGCTCATGAAGTAGTTGTTCAGGGCAGCGGGGGTGGAGTGGCAGCCGTCGCAGATGATCTCGCCGTACATGGTGCGGATGCGGTAGGCAGCACCCACCAGACCGTTGGCACGGTGGGCAAAGGGAGACATGCCGTTGTACACATGGGTCATGGAGCGGGCACCGTTGGCCCATGCCATCACGGCCTGCTCGTAGGTGGCGGCGCTGTGGCCCAGGCTGACCACCACGCCGTGGGCAGTGAGGTAGCGGGTCAGGGCAAAGTTCTCGTCGTGCTCGGGGGCAAGGGTGATGTAGCGGATATGGCCCCGGGCTGCCTGCTGGTATTTCTGGAACTGCTCCACCGTGGGCTTTGCAATGTACTCGGGCGGCTGGGCACCCTTGTACTTCATGTCGAGGAAGGGGCCTTCGAAGTGGATGCCAAGGATCTCAGCACCCTCGTAACCGCCCTCCATCACGTCGGCCACGTTGGCCACGGCATGGGTCAGAACGGTTTCGCTCTGGGTGACGGTCGTGGCCAGAAAGCTGGTCACACCCTCGGAGACGATGTGCTTTGCCCAGTAGCGCAGGCCTTCGGGCTTTGCGTCGTTGGTGTCGAACTCATAGGCACCGTGGCAGTGGATGTCCATAAAACCGGGGACGATGCGCTTTGCGCCGTAGTCCGCGTCGGCGGTCTTTTCGCCGTAGGGGAAGATGCCGGTGATCTTGCCGTCTTCAACTTCAAGTGCCGCCGGCACGAACTGGTCGGCGATCCAGACTTTCTGGCTTTGGATGATCATGGAAAATGCCCTCCCGTATTTCTATCCACGCCCTCCGCGAGGAAGGCGACAAAATAAATCCTGCAGGCAGAAATCTGCTCACAGAAAAAGTATACCATTTTTTGTGTGGATTGACCAGACGTTTGGCAATGTTTTTGAAAATTCTGGGCAAGAGAACGGCAGGCTGGCTGCGGACTATATGGCGCAGTGCAAGCCGGGTTTCATCGATCTGGTGCTCATGGATATCATGATGCCGGTGATGGACGGCTATGCGGCCACCCGGGCCATCCGCGCGCTGGACGACCCGGCCATTGCCAATGTGCCGATCATTGCCATGACAGCCAATGCCTTTGACGAGGATATGCACGCGGCTATGAAGTCCGGAATGAACGGCTATCTCTCCAAGCCGCTGGATGTGGATAAGCTCTACGCCATGATGCGCAAGTGTCTGAAATGAATAGAAATATGCCTTCCCCCGAGGGGGGGAAAAGCCTTGGCTGGGTTTTACTGTAACATGAAAGGGGCCGATGCACACTGCCTTGTGCATCGGCCCCTTTGTTCAATACGAACTCAGCCCCAGGCTCACATCCAGCGCCTGATCCACCCGCTTCTGATCCTCCGGGGTGATCTGCCCCGCCCGCTCCCGCAGGCGGTGCTTATCCAGCGTGCGGATCTGTTCCAGCAGCACGATGCTGTCCTTGGCAAGGCCGGTGTCCGCCGCCCGGATGTTGATGTGGGTGGGCAGACGAGCTTTGTCCAGCCGGGATGTAATGGCCGCTGCGATCACGGTGGGGCTGTGCCGGTTGCCAATC
>OGKD01000400.1_pt1 | contig 32878 bp, 30 predicted proteins | sample 1572371 | NCBI WGS metagenome assembly OGKD01 (sample SAMEA2582096, study PRJEB24529) | metagenome | biome: Human gut stool | place: China | collected 2011 | reverse complement strand
GTTGGCGCTGTACAGCCGCGAAGCGCTCATCACCCCGCCAAGGCCGGAGAGCAGGCCGCTCATGCCATAGACAAACAGCAGCACCAGCCAGACTTTGATGCCGGTCAGCCGCGCCGCCTGCATGTTGCCGCCCACCGCGTAGATATGCACCCCAAGGGTGGTGCGGCGCAGGATAAACCAGCACACCGCGATCACCGCCAGGGCGATGACTACCAGCCACGGCACCGGGCCGAGGTAGTCATTGCCGATCCACTCGAAGCTGATATCGGAGTTGATCACCGTGGTGCCGTCGGCCAGCAGATAGGCGGCGCCGCGCAGCGCCGTGTAGGTGCCGAGGGTGACGATAAACGGCGGTAGCCCGGCGAAGGCGACCAGCGCGCCGTTGAACAGGCCGAGCAGCAGGCCGAGCATCAGCGCCGCCGGAATCGACAGCAACGCAAACGCCGGGATCAGCGACACCACCATCGCGGCCACTGCGGTGGTGCCAAGGATGGAGCCGACGGAAAGGTCAATGCCGCCGGTGAGGATGATAAAGGTCATTCCCGCCGCCAGCACAATGTTGATCGAGGCCTGGCGGGTGATATTCAGCAGATTGCTTTCCGTGAAAAAGTTGGGGGCGATAAAGCCGAAAACGGCGACGATCAGGATGAGGATCGGCAGAATGCCGACGGTCTGCATCAGGTCGCCCATCAACATTTTTTTCGCCGAAGCGGATTTCGCGACCGGCGCGGAGGTCTCTTTCGGTATGCTCATAGTTGCCCTGCCTTAAGGTGAGAATCGGTCACGCCGGTGGCCAGCGTCATGATACTTTCCTGGCTAATATCACCGGCCTGTAGCTCGCCGGCGATAACGCCCTCGCGCATCACATAGACCCGGTCGCTCATGCCCACCACTTCGGGCAGCTCGCTGGAGATCATCAGAATGGCGACGCCCTGGCGCGCCATGTCGTTCATGATGCGGTAAATTTCGCTTTTCGCGCCGACGTCGACGCCGCGGGTGGGTTCATCGAGGATTAGAATGCGCGGGCCAATCGCCACCCAGCGCGAAATTAACAGCTTCTGCTGGTTGCCGCCGGACAGTCCGCCGGCGCGCACCTGGGCGTGCGGCACGCGGATGTTAAGCAACTGGATGGCGTCATCGGAGATGGTTTGCGCCTTCCGGCGGTTGAGCATCCCCCAGGTCGCGTCGCGCTCCAGCGTCGCCATGGTGATGTTTTCCTGGGCTGCCAGTTCGAGAAACAACCCCTGTTCTTTGCGGTTTTCGGTCAGAAAGCCGATCCCGAGGTCGATGGCTTCCCGCGGCGAGTGGATCACCACCGGCTCGCCGTCGATCTCAATCACCCCGGCGGTGGCTTTGCGCACCCCGAAGATCAGCTGCGCCAGTTCGGAACGCCCGGCGCCGACCAGCCCGGCGAGGCCGACGATTTCGCCGGCATGCACCACCAGGCTGCTGGGCTTAATCTTGCCGCCATCGGTCAGATCCTCGACCCGCAGGCGCGGCTGGCCGCGGGGAATGTCCCGTTCTTTATTGAACAGATCGCTGAGCGGGCGGCCGACCATCATGCGCACCAGCTCCGGCGCGTTGAGCTTGTCGCGCACCAGGCTGCCGACATACTGCCCATCGCGCAGGACGCTGACCCGGTCGGAGAGCTCATACACTTCCGCCATGCGGTGGCTGATATAGATGATCGCCATCCCCTCATCGCGCAGGCGCAGGATGAGCTCGAACAGGCGCTGGGTTTCCCGCGAGGAGAGGGCGGCGGTGGGTTCATCCATCACCAGAATGCGGCTTTGACGGTGCAGGGCGCGGGCGATCTCCACCTGCTGTTGTTCGGCGATGGTCAGGGTCATCACCCGGTCGCTGGCTTTGAACTGGGCGCCGAGACGGTCGATCACCGCCTGCGCCTGGCTGAGCATGGCTTTGCGCTGCACCAGACCACCGCGCGCCAGCTCGCTGCCGAGGAAAATGTTTTCCGCGACGGTCAGGTTCGGCGCCAGCTGCATCTCCTGGTAGATCAATGTGATCCCGGCGGCCAGCGCGTCCTTGGGGCCGCGGATGGTTTGCGGTTTTCCGTCGATCAGGATCTCGCCGCTGGTGGCGGTATAGGCGCCGGCGAGGATCTTCATCAGCGTGCTTTTTCCGGCGCCGTTCTCCCCCATCAGGGCATGGATCTCGCCGGGCCAGACCGTCAGGTCGACGCCCTTCAGCGCGTAGAATTTGCCAAAAGCTTTGGCGATATGGCGCATTTCCAGTACCGGGGTGGCGGTCATCGCGGCGCTCCTGTCTGTAAGAACAATAGCTGCAGTCCACCACCGGAAAATAAATGCAGAATGTCAGAATCCATTCATATTTGTCATAGTGATAAATAGTTAACCGCGATCACAGTTACGCGGCGTCATTTTCTGCACCGTCACGCTTATCTGCCGACCGATCCTTCACCGGAGTTGTTATGACCGCTCGCCGACACCCGTTTTTCACCAGCGCCCGTGGCCGCCTGCTCTCCTTTAATCTGCTGATGGGCGTGGTCACCCTGTTGGTCAGCGGCGTGGCGGTGTTCGGCTTTCACCACGCCAGCCAGCTGCAGGAGCAGGTGCAGCGCCAGACTCTCAACGACATGCGCGGCAGTATGGATCTGGCGCGGGACACGGCGAATGTCGCCACGGCGGCGGTGCGCCTGTCGCAGGTGGTGGGGGCGCTGGAGTACAAAAGCGAAGCGGAACGGCTGCTGGCGACGCAGCAGGCGCTGAAGCACTCGCTGGCCCAGCTGGCGGCGGCCCCGCTGGCGCAGCAGGAGCAGGCGCGGGTGGCCAATATTATTCGCCGCAGCAACGCGCTGCAGCAGAGCGTGGCGGAGATGCTGGAGCGCGGCCAGCGCCGCCATCTGCAGCGCAATGCGCTGCTGAGTTCGCTTTACCAGAATCAGAGTAACCTGCGCCATCTCGCCGATCTTAACGATCGCGGCGGGGATAAGGCGATCGATCCGCGCCGGCTGGCCGAGATGGACCGGCTGATCGTGGCTGCGATCCATACCGTCACGCCGCGGTCGATCGTCCTGCAACTCGACCAGCTGCGCGGCGCCCTGCCGACACGCAGCGCCGATCCCGCGCTGGCGTTTGTCCTCCCTGATGTGACCCGCGAGCTGGCGACGCTGGCCCCGCTGTCGGCCCAGCTGGAGGAGAGCGACCTGACGATCAGCTGGTACATGTATCACCTCAAAGCGCTGGTCGCGTTGCTTAACGAAGATATCAATCAGTACGTGACCCGGGTGGCGGAAGCCTCAGAGCAGCGGGCGGCGCAGAGCCATCGGGAGCTGCGCTCCATCAGTATGTTTATTCTGCTTTCCGCGCTGCTGGCGCTGGCGATCACCGGCTGCGCCGGGTGGTACATCTACCGTAATCTCGGCTCGAACCTGACCGCCATCTCGCGGGCGATGTCGCGGCTGGCTCAGGGAGAGCCGAACGTCTCGGTGCCGGCCCTGCAGCGGCGCGACGAGCTGGGGGAGCTGGCGCGGGCCTTTAACGTTTTCGCCCGCAATATGGCGTCGCTGGAGCACACCACCCGGCTGCTGAAAGAGAAGACCAACCAGATGGAGATCGATCGGATTAAGCGCCAGGAGCTGGAGGAGGCGCTGCTGCATAGTCAGAAGATGAAGGCCGTCGGCCAGCTGACCGGAGGTCTGGCGCATGACTTTAACAACCTGCTGGCGGTGATTATCGGCAGCCTTGAGCTGGTGGAGCCGGATGCGCGCGATGCGCCGCGCCTCTCCAGGGCGCTGAAGGCGGCGGAGCGTGGGGCGCTTCTGACCCAGCGGCTGCTGGCCTTTTCACGCAAGCAGGCGCTGCATCCCCAGGCGGTGGCGATGGCGCCGCTACTGGAGAACCTCAGCGAGCTGATGCGTCACTCCCTGCCGGCGACCTTAAGCCTGGAGATTGAGGCGCAGTCGCCGGCGTGGCCGGCATGGATAGACGTTGGCCAGCTGGAAAACGCCCTGATCAATCTGGTGATGAACGCCCGCGACGCCATGGCGGGGCGCGACGGGGTCATCAAAATACGCACCTGGAATCAGCGGGTCACCCGCAGCAGCGGCCAGCGGCAGGATATGGTGGCCCTGGAGGTGATCGATCATGGCAGCGGGATGTCGCAGGCGGTGAAAGCCCGGGTGTTTGAACCTTTCTTCACCACCAAAGCCACCGGCAGCGGCAGCGGCCTGGGGCTGTCGATGGTGTATGGCTTTGTGCGCCAGTCTGGCGGCCGGGTGGCGCTGGAGAGCGCGCCGGGGCAGGGGACGACGGTGCGGCTGCAGCTGCCGCGAGCGTTGACCGAGGTTGAGAAGGAGGTGGTGCCAGCGGTGGACGAGCCGTCCCCGGCGGGCGAGCGGCAGGCGCTGGGGCTGGAAGATGAAGAGGATGTCCGCCAGACGCTATGTGAACAGCTGCATCAGCTGGGCTGGCTGACGCTGGAAACCGCCAGCGGTGAAGAGGCGCTGCAGCTGCTGGAGGCCTCGCCGGATATTGCCCTGTTGATTAGCGATCTGATGCTGCCCGGCGCCCTGAGCGGCGCCGATGTGATCCATACCGCCCGACGCCGCTTTCCGGCGCTGCCGGTGCTACTGATCAGCGGCCAGGATTTGCGTCCAGCGCAGAACCCGGCCCTGCCGGAGGTTGAGTGGCTGCGTAAGCCGTTTACCCGCGCCCAGCTGGCGCAGGCGCTGAGCGCGGCGTACGCGAGGATTTGAGATTCCTCCGCTACCCGGGTTTCATGCGGATGATTAAGGTAGCGGCAGGACTCTGATGAGATTGGCCCCGATGAAACGTTACGCAACCGCACTGCTCTTTTGCACTCTGTCGCTGACCAGCCTGGCCGCTCGCGCCGATATTATCGATGACGCGATCGGCAATATTCAGCAAGCCATTAACGACGCCTATAACCCGGGCAGCAGTCGCTCCGATGACGACGACAGATACGATGACGATGGCCGGTATGATGACGGGCGCTATCAGGGGAGCCGTCAGCAGAGCCGTGACAGTCAGCGCCAGTATGACGAGCGGCAACGCCAGCTGGACGAGCGCCGCCGCCAGCTGGATGAACGCCAGCGTCAGCTCGACCGCGATCGTCGTCAGTTAGAAAGCGACCAGCGTCGGCTGGATGATAGCTACTGATCGCCCCCCGCAGGCCAGCGCTTAATCCAGCGCTATTTCCATCCCGTCATAGCCCGCTTCGAAACCTGTCGGCAGCGGGTTATCCATCATCCAGATGTCAAACTGGTGGCTGATATGGGTGAGGATCACCCGCGGACAGCCAATGATCTGGTTAAGGCTGCGGACGGTGTTTAGATCGTTATGGTTACGCGGGGTCTGCGCGCGCGGCTCATGACTGCAGTCGATGATCATCGCCTGCGGGCGGTTATTGAGCAAAAACTTCAGCGTCTTGTCCGGCAGCCCGGCGGTATCCGAGAGCCAGGCCAGCCGGCTGTGGGCCGACTCCAGCAGATAACCAAAGGTCAGCTTCGAGTGATTAAGGGGTAGGGGCGTCACCCGCAGCCCCTGCAGGTTAAACATCACAAACGGCGTGACGGTATGGCTAAAGTCAAGCAGACCGGGGTGTTTGAGCAGATCGTCGCAGCCGGCGTCATCCGGCGGGCCATAGACCGGAATCGACGCGCCGACTCCCCAGCGCAGCGGAAACAGCCCCTGCACATGATCCAGATGGTAGTGGGTCAGCAGCACCTGTTGAAAGCTGCCGGCGGGATGATGCTCCATCAGATCCGGTCGTCCGGCATCGAGCAGCGTCACGGCGTTGTTGAACGTGACCACTCCGCTACAGGGGCGGCGTCGGTGGCTCTCCTCGCGGCGGGCGCGGCGGCAGGCCGCGCAGTCGCAGCCGAAGACCGGCACCAGCTGAGCGCAGCCGGTGCCGGTTAAGCGGAGGGTCAGGCTCATCGTGTCACCTTTTGTTTATACCAGTTGATCCGCTTCGCGCGCCGCGTGGCTGCGCAGCAGGCGGAAAAATTCATCGACCGATTGTCGGAGACTGCCGTCATTATTCAATGTCAGGCAGTTGTCCGGCTTATAGCGCGCGGCGCGTTCCAGACGCTGGGCGATTTCCAGCGCGTTTTCCCGGCCGCGCTGCTCCAGCCGCTGGCGCAGCACCGGCGGCGAGACGGCGAGACAGATCGGCACCAGCACCTCGCCGTAACGTTCCCGGGCCAGCGCCAGGTGGGCGTGGGAGCCGTTGGCCACCACGTCAAAGCCGGCGTGCAGCCAGAGGTCGATCTCCACGCCAATGCCATAGTAAGTATTGTTGGCGTGCCAGCTGAGAGCAAAAAGATGCTGCTCGGCGCGGGTAAAAAACTCATGTTCGCTGAGGGCGATATGATTCTCGCTGCCCGCGTTAAACGGGCGGGTTATGTAACGATGGGCCACCAGCAGCTGCGGGTGCTCGCGCTGGCGCAGCGCCGCCAGCAGGCTATCTTTACCGGAGCCGGAGGGGCCCACCAGCCAAATCAGTTTTCCTTGCATTAAAAGACCCTCTTTCCCTGGCGCCAGACATGGTCGATCTGGATATGTTCGCCGCGACGGTGCGCCAGCACCAGGTCGGCGCGTTTCCCCTCGGCGATGACGCCGCGATCGTCAAGGCCCAGCGCCTGCGCCGGATGCTGACTGACCAGACGGATCGCCTGTGGCAGGGTGAAGGCATTGTCCTCGGCGTCGGCGATGCGGAAAGCGGCATCCAGCAGGCTGGCGGGGTAATAGTCAGATGAGAGGATGTCCAGCAAACCGTGGCTCGCCAGCTGGTGGGCGGCGACGTTGCCGGAGTGGGAACCGCCGCGCACGATATTCGGCGCCCCCATCAGGACGTGCATCCCGTGCTGACGTGAAGCCTGCGCCGCGGCCAGCGTGGTGGGAAACTCGGCGATCACGCTCCCTAGCTGGTGGGATTCGGCCACATGCGCCTCGGTGGCGTCGTCGTGGCTGGCGAGGGCGATACGGCGGGCGCGGCACATGGCGGCGATGGTCTGGCGATTGGGCTGCGACCAGGTGGCGGCCAGAGCCATCTGCTCGGCTTCAAAACGGTCCATTTCGTCATGCGTCAGATGATATTTGCCCTGATAATAATCGCGGTACTTGCTGTGATCGGCGTACTGACGCTGGCCCGGCGAGTGGTCCATCAGAGAGACCATGCTCACCGACTCGCGATCGATCAGCTTTTCAAACAGCGGCAGCGTGGTGTGATGCGGCAGCTCGCAGCGCAGGTGCAGGCGGTGTTCGGCGCGGTTGAGACCGCGCTTTTGCGTCTCCTCCACGGCATTGACCATCTTCTCCAGATTCTCAAGACGATCGCCGCCATCGCGCACGTCGCCAATCGCCACGGCGTCCAGCACGGTGGTGATGCCGCTGGCGACCATCATGGCGTCATGGCTGCTCATCGCCGAGTGGGCCGGCCAGTCTACCTTCGGCCGCGGGGTAAAGAACTTGTCGAGGTTATCGGTATGCAGCTCGATAAGGCCCGGCAGCAGCCAGCCGCCTTCCCCATCCAGCGCCTGCGGCAGCCGGCTCTGGCTTTCGGCGAAGGCGAGGATGCGACCGTCCTGGACTTCCAGCGAACCGTGGACCACCTCGTCGTCGAGAACCAGTTTTACGTTATTGATAATCATGCTGTCATTCCCATAGAGTGCAGTCGGTCGGCGACCTGACGGCGTACCCCTTCGTCATGGAAAATCCCCACGATGGCCGCGCCTCGCGCTTTGGCATCGTGGATCAGGTTGACCACGGCAGCACTGTTTTTGTCATCCAGTGAGGCGGTGGGTTCATCAAGGAGCAGGATCGGATAGTCGACCGCAAAACCGCGGGCGATGTTGACCCGCTGCTGCTCGCCGCCGGAAAAGGTGGACGGCGCAAGGTGCCACAGGCGTTCCGGAACGTTGAGGCGGGTCAGGAGCTGGGCGGCTTTCGCGGCGCTCGCTTCGCGCGGCGTCCCAAGATCGAGCAGCGGCTGCATCACCACCTCCAGCGCTGAAATGCGCGGGATCACCCGTAGAAACTGGCTGACCCAGCCGATGGTGGTTTTGCGCACTTCCAGCACCTTGCGTGGGGTGGCGGTGACCAGGTCCACCCATTCGTCGCCGTGGCGGATATGGATATGGCCGCTGTCCGGCAGATAATTGGCGTACAGCGAACGCAGCAGGGTCGATTTGCCGCTGCCGGAGTGACCGTGGAGCACCACGCACTCCCCGGCGTTAACGGTCAGCGAGGCGTCGGCCAGCACCGGCAGACGCACGCCGTGCTGCTGGTGCAGAACAAAGGTTTTATGGACGTTTTCAACGCGGATCATGTTAGCTCTCACGGGGTTGAGTTGCCGGGTGGCGCGTCGCTTACCCGGCCTACGAATAACGCACCTGTGGGCCGGGTAAGGCGCAGCCGCCACCCGGCAAAACAGCATTAATTCTGCAACACCGACGACACCAGCAGCTGGGTGTAAGGATGGTGCGGATCGTCGAGCACCCGGTCGGTTAAGCCACTCTCCACCACCTGGCCCTGCTTCATCACCAGCAGACGGTTCGCCAGCAGGCGAGCGACGCCGAGATCGTGGGTAACAATCACCACCGCCAGATTCAGCTCCACCGCCAGGCCGCGCAGCAGGTCTAGCAGCCGCGCCTGCACGGACACATCCAGCCCGCCGGTGGGTTCATCCATAAACACCAGCTTCGGCTGGGTGACCAGATTGCGGGCGATCTGCAGACGCTGCTGCATGCCGCCGGAGAAGGTGGTGGGTAGGTCGTCGATGCGCGAGGGGGGGATCTCCACCTCCTGCAGCCACTTTTCGGCGGTGGCGCGAATGTTGCCGTAGTGGCGGGCGCCGGTGGCCATTAGCCGTTCGCCGATGTTGCCCCCGGCGGAGACCTGGCGACGCAGACCGTCCATCGGGTGCTGATGCACTACGCCCCATTCGGCGCGCAACAGGCGTCGGCGTTCGGCTTCGCTCATGGCGTACAGCGAGCGCTGCTGGTACAGCACCTCGCCCTGCTGCGGCGTCAGGCGGGCGGAGATTGCCTTCAGCAGGGTGGTTTTACCGGAGCCGGACTCGCCGACGATGCCGAGCATTTCTCCCGGCCACAGCTCGAAGGAGACATCGCGAAAACCTTTATCCGGGGCGTAGAGATGGGTCAGGGTATTCACAGCAAGTAATGGCTGGTTCATTTTTTCTGCCCCTCGCTCTGCTGGCGGCAATAGTCGGTATCGGAGCAGACAAACATCCGCTGGCCGCTGTCATCCAGCACCACTTCGTCGAGGTAGCTGTGGCGCGAGCCGCAGATGGCGCAGGGCTCATCCCACTCCTGCACGGTAAAGGGATGGTCGTCGAAATCGAGACTCTCCACCGGGGTATAGGGCGGCACGGCGTAGATCCGCTTTTCGCGCCCGGCGCCGAACAGCTGCAGCGCCGGCATCATGTGCATTTTCGGGTTATCGAATTTCGGGATCGGCGAAGGGTCCATCACGTAGCGGCCATTGACCTTCACCGGATAGGCGTAGGTGGTGGCGATATGGCCGAAGCGGGCGATATCTTCATACAGTTTCACCTGCATGACGCCGTACTCTTCCAGGGCGTGCATGGTGCGGGTTTCGGTTTCACGCGGCTCGATAAAGCGCAGCGGTTCGGGGATCGGCACCTGGAAGATAATGATCTGATCTTCCGTCAGCGGCGTCTCCGGGATCCGGTGGCGGGTCTGGATCAGGGTGGCGTCTTCGGTACGCTCGGTGGTGGCGACGCCGGTGACGCGCTTAAAGAACTGACGAATCGACACCGCGTTGGTGGTGTCATCCGCGCCCTGGTCAATCACCTTCAGCACGTCGTTCTCACCGATGATGCTGGCGGTCAGCTGGATGCCGCCGGTGCCCCAGCCGTAGGGCATTGGCATTTCGCGCCCGCCGAACGGCACCTGGTAGCCGGGAATCGCTACCGCTTTGAGAATAGCCCGGCGGATCATGCGCTTGGTTTGCTCGTCGAGGTAAGCAAAGTTATAGCCAGTCAGTGGGTTAGCCACGTTCGTTCTCCCGTTGCAGGCGTTTCAGCAGCGCCAGTTCGGCCTGGAAATCGACATAGTGCGGTAGCTTCAGATGCGAGACGAAGCCGGCCGCTTCGACGTTATCGGCGTGGGCCAGCACAAACTCTTCATCCTGCGCCGGGCTGGCAATCTCTTCGTCATAGTCCGGCGCCTGCAGCGCACGGTCGACCAGCGCCATGGCCATCGCTTTGCGCTCGCTCATGCCGAAGGTCAGGCCGTAGCCGCGGGTGAAGTGCGGCGGCTCCTCCTGCGGGGCGACGAAGCCATTAACCATCTCGCACTCGGTCAGCAGCAGCTCGCCAATATTGACGCTAAAGCCCAGCTCTTCCGGGACGATTTCCACCTGCACGTAGCCGCTGCGGATCTCGCCGGCAAACGGATGGTTGCGGCCATAGCCGCGCTGGGTCGAATAGGCCAGTGCCAGCAGGTAGCCTTCATCGCCGCGCATCAGCTGCTGCAGGCGCGAGGAACGCGAGCAGGGGTAGACCGGCGGGGGGCGGGTGATATCGTCGGGCGGCGTGCCGCGATCTTCCTCGGTCTTCGCCAGCCCCTGCTGCGTGAGCAGGCTAAAGACGTGCGGCGTCGGCTCTGCTTCGCCATCGGCTTGCTGCACAGACGGCGCTTCGCCATTGGCCAGCAGGGTAAAATCGAGCAGGCGGTGGGTGTAGTCGTAAGTGGGGCCCAGCAGCTGGCCGCCGGGGATATCTTTATACACTGCGGAGATGCGGCGTTCGAGGCGCATCTCCGCGGTATTAATCGGTTCGCTGACCGCCAGCCGCGGCAGGGTGGTGCGGTAGGCGCGCAGCAGGAAGATCGCTTCGATGTTATCGCCGCTGGCCTGCTTCAGCGCCAGCGCCGCCAGTTCGCGGTCGGCGATGCCGCCCTCGGTCATCACCCGGTCCACCGCCAGGCTGAGCTGGTCGCCTATCTGTTCGACGCTCAGTTCGGGAAGCCGTCCATCGCCCCGTCGTTTCTGTTCCTGTAAGGCGTGAGCGGCGCGGATCGCCTTCTCGCCGCCCTTGACGGCAACGTACATTTAGCACACCTCCACGTGGGTGGTGCGCGGGATCGCCAGCAGGCGCTCGCCGCAGGTGAGGATCAGGTCGATGCCCAGCGGGAACGGATGCGGGCGTTCGGTTAATTCGTCGATGATGCAGTCCGGCAGCTGCGGCGCGATCATTCGCTCTTCGGCAATGCCTGCCCCGGTCAGGCGCAGCATGCGTCCGCCGCTGAGGCTGGCAAGCTGAACGATCAGTGTGACGCCGGTTTCCGGCGCGGTGACGGTGCCAGCGGAAAGGACGTTGAGCTGCTCGGCGCTGATGCCGTCATTGGCGATGGCAAAAACCGCCTGCTGCGGCTGGTCCACCAGCGGCGCGCCGGTATGAAAGCGCAGATTCTGTCCCACCAGATCGTTACGCAGAGCGCTGGCGAGCCAGACCGGTGTTTCATGATCGGCAAGGGTCAACAGCAGGCTGGTGGAGGCCACGTTCAATGGCTGCCAGCCGTGCTGAAGCTGCTGCAGGGAGACAATCACCCCCGGCTCGCTCATCGCTTTCAGCAGGCGACGAAAACTGTGTTGGGCATCCTGCACAGCCAGGGTAAAAGCGGGTTGTAAGGTCATGCGTTATCTCCGCGAACCAGGGTAAAGAAGTCGACCCGGCTGGCGTTGACTTCGGCGCGTCGGGCTTCAATGCGCGCGCTGCGTAGCGCTTCCAGCGGGGTTATCAGGGTTTCCATTAAGGTGTGAAAATGGCGGGGCGACTGCAGCAGGGCGTCGATCGCCGCGCAGCGTTCAGCGTGCGGGCGGTCGCGGCCTAAGATCCAGCTGTAACCGAGGGTACCGTCAGCCAGGCGTACCGCTGCGCGGGTAAGGGTGGCGTCGCCGGCAAAGAAGCGGTCGCCGATACCGCCCATGCGGGCCTGGAGCTGTACCAGCCCGGTTTCCGGGGGGCGAATCAATTCATATTCCGGCGCCAGCTGCAGGGACTGCATGCGCGCCAGAAGGTCCTGCGGTTCACTGTGGGCCAGCACGGACATCCAGCGCTGGCGGGTGGCGGTATCGAAGTGCATTCAGTGCTCCATGGTAAATTCAATCATGTCGGCGCGGGTCAGGCTGACGGAGTACTCCGCCGTGAGCGACTCGCCCTCGCGGCTATTGAGCGTGCGGACGCAGAGCAGCGGCGCCATATTGGGGATTTCCAGCAGCTTGCTCTCTTTTGCCTGCGCGCGGCGGGCGCTAATTTTGGTGCGTACGCGGGTCAGTTCGACGTCGAGCCGATCGCGTAGCAGATCGTGCAGCGAGCCGTGGCTGAAGGTCTGTAGCACCGGCCAGAAGCGCAGGTCGGCGAAGTAGTGGTCAATCAGGCACAGGGCGACGCCATTGACCCGGCGCAGGGTACGCAGGTGGATCACGTTCTCGCCCTCATTGATGCCAAAGGCTTCGGCGACATGGGCGCTGGCAGGGCGCAGCACCGACAGCAGCTTTTCGCTGGTGGGATCGCTGCCTTGTTCCAGCAGGTTTTGGCTGAAGCGCGCCTGGGCGTTAAGCGGGTAGTCGATGGGGCGCATCAGCACCAGCACACCCACGCCCTGACGGCGCTGAACCCAGCCGCGCTCAACCAGCTGGTCGATAGCCCGGCGCAGGGTGTGGCGGTTAACGTCGAAGCGCGTCGCCAGCTGCTGCTCGGCGGGCAGATAGTCGCCGCAGCGATAGTGATGGCGCAGCTCCTGCTCAAGTCGGGCGGCGATTTCCTGATAGCGCGTGGGGTAACTGGTCGGATGTCTGGACAGGTGCATAGTCATCAAGCCTCACACAGCATAGGCGAGGAGCTTCCTCGCGTTGTGGGCCGATCCTGACCGGTTTATGTTGCATTTCGGTTAAGTGACGATGACTAAAGGATGAAGAGTTGATGCCAGGCGGATGACAGGGCGGCCGGGCCGCCCTGGGGGCGTCAGCCTTGTTTGACCACGTTGATCATCCAGGGGACGCCAAAGCGGTCGACGACTTTGCCGAAGCCGTGGGCCCAGAAGGTTTCCTGCCAGGCCATCTCAATGCGCCCGCCGACAGCCAGCGCGTCGAACCAGCGCTGGCCTTCAGCGACATCGCTGGGATCGAGGACGAGGGTGAAGCCGGCGTAATGCACATCGGGCCCGAAGGCGCTGTCGCTCAGCATCAGCTCGCCATTATTGATGCGCAGGCTGGCGTGGGCGATAGCATCATCCGCCATCTTCTGGCCAGACGGGCAGCCATCTGACGCTTCCTGCGCCGGGGGCGGCATTTCGCCAAAGGTCATTTTAAACATCAGCTCTGCGCCCAGCGTCTGCTGGTAGAAGGCGATCGCCTCGGCGCAGTTGCCCGCAAAGGCAAGGTAGGGACTTAAGGACATGGTGAATACCTCAGTGACCGTAACCCGTAAAGCGTAGTCGCCCGGCAGGCGATTGAGCCAGACGGCAGGGCGAAAAGGGGCGCTGAAATATGACGGCAGGCGACAGCGTAAATAGCGGTTGCCGGCGAGGGAAATAACAGGATGCGCCGGGGGACAAACGGCCACCAGGATATCGGGAGCGGCGACGGTTATGTGAAAAAATAATCGCGCCGCCTACCCGAAATTAAATCAGTTCTTTTTCACAAATTCCGATTTGAGCTTCATCGGACCAAAACCGTCAATTTTGCAGTCAATATTGTGATCGCCTTCGACCAGACGGATATTTTTCACTTTGGTGCCGATTTTCAGCATCGAAGAGCTGCCTTTAACCTTCAAATCTTTCACGACGGTAACGCTGTCGCCATCGGCCAGTAAATTGCCATTGGCATCTTTAACGATCAGAATGTCGCTCTCTTCCGTCGCCTCGGCAGGGTTCCACTCATGGGCACATTCCGGGCAGATGTACATGCCGCTATCTTCATAAGTGTAAGTCGAATCGCATTTTGGGCAGTGTGGCAGTTGCATGACGCTCCTCATGATGTCGTCGAAAAACAGGACGTTGGTCCTTTAAACAGCGGCTGAGAGCCGAAAGTGGGTATGATTATAGCGCAATCACCCACTTTTGTCGGGTGTTTTTTGCTAAAAAATAGCCGTGGTGTTATTCCGGAAAGAAGCGAATAAACGCTGAAATTAACCGCCCGAAGTGGAGCAAAATCGACGAAATAATTTCCGCGCGATCGGCAGGAAATGAACTTATTTATTTTCCGACACTCTGTAATGAGGCGGTAAATTTCTGTGAAGTTGATCGCAGATATAAACACTGTTAGGGTAAAAAAGGGGAGCAGGTCAATTTCATCAAGCATCACGATGAGCCGCTCCATTTATTCACCAGTAGCCAGAGCAGGCGTCAACAGGTTCGGTTGTACATTCTGTCAGCAGACAGTGCAGGCAAACCTGCTACGCTTGAAATGAGGAGCACAGCAATTCACCGCTCCTGACGCACGATGCGAATGGCCTTGCCATTCGGCGAAGAGGCGTGCACTCAAGGCGGAGTAGCAGAGGAAAAATATGCTTAAAAGGAAAAAAATAAAGCCCATCACCCTTAAGGATGTGACCATCATCGATGATGGTAAACTGAAAAAGGCGATCACCGCGGCCTCCCTGGGCAACGCGATGGAGTGGTTCGATTTCGGCGTCTACGGCTTTGTGGCCTACGCCTTAGGTAAAGTCTTCTTCCCCGATGCCAACCCAAGCGTGCAGATGATTGCCGCGCTGGGTACCTTCTCCGTACCATTTTTAATTCGTCCGTTAGGAGGCCTGTTCTTCGGGATGCTGGGCGATAAATATGGTCGGCAAAAAATTCTCGCGATAACTATCGTGATCATGTCGATAAGTACTTTCTGTATCGGCCTTATTCCGTCGTATGCCACGATAGGTATCTGGGCACCGATCCTGCTGCTGCTGTGTAAAATGGCGCAAGGCTTCTCGGTTGGCGGTGAATATACCGGGGCGTCGATCTTCGTCGCGGAATACTCTCCTGACCGCAAGCGCGGCTTTATGGGCAGCTGGCTGGACTTTGGCTCCATCGCCGGGTTTGTGATGGGGGCCGGCGTGGTGGTTCTCATCTCCAGCGTGGTGGGTGAACAGAACTTTCTCGACTGGGGTTGGCGTATCCCGTTCTTCCTGGCGCTACCGTTAGGTATCATTGGTCTCTACCTGCGCCATGCGCTGGAAGAGACGCCAGCGTTCCAGCAGCATGTTGACACCATGGAGCAGGGCGACCGTGAAGGACTGCAGGACGGGCCGAAGGTCTCTTTTAAAGAGATTGCCACCAAGCACTGGCGTAGCCTGCTGACCTGTATCGGTCTGGTGATTTCCACCAACGTGACTTACTACATGCTGCTGACCTACATGCCGAGCTATCTGTCGCATAACCTGCACTACTCGGAAGATCATGGGGTGCTGATCATCATCGCTATCATGGTCGGGATGCTGTTTGTACAGCCGGTTATCGGTATGCTCAGCGACCGTTTCGGCCGTCGCCCGTTTATCCTGATTGGTAGCGTGGCGCTGTTTGCCCTGTCGATCCCGGCCTTCATTATGATCAACAGCAACGTGACTGGCCTGATCTTCGCCGGCCTGCTGCTGCTGGCGGTGGTGCTGAACTGCTTTATCGGGGTGATGGCCTCCTCGCTGCCGGCGATGTTCCCGACGCACATCCGCTTCAGCGCCCTGGCCAGCGCCTTTAACATCTCGGTGCTGATTGCCGGTCTGACGCCAACCCTGGCGGCGTGGCTGGTGGAGACCACCCAAAACCTGATGATGCCGGCGTACTACCTGATGGTTATCGCGGTGGTGGGTATGGCGACGGGCCTGTCGATGAAAGAGACGGCTAACCGTCCGCTGAAAGGGGCGACCCCGGCGGCGTCGGATATCCAGGAAGCGAAAGAAATCCTTGGCGAGCACTACGATAACATCGAGCAAAAAATCGAAGATATCGATCAGGAGATCGCCGATCTGCAGGCAAAACGGTCGCGCCTGGTGCAGCAGCATCCGCGTATCAACGACTAACCGTTTTCACTGTTAATCATGCCGCCTGGGGAAACCCCGGCGGCATTTTTTATGCCTTCGGCAAGGCCAGGCCGTGACGCCGCTGCTGGCTGAGTTTACGGTACTGCTGCGGCGGCATGCCCACGTAGCGGGTAAAAGTGCTGTAGAAGCGACTGCTGGAGCGAAAACCGGCGGTAAGGGCAATATCGAGGATGGTCTTGTCGGTATCGCTCAGCAGCGCCCGCACATGATTGATACGCATGGCGGTAATGTACTGCTTCATGGTCTGCTGCATCACCCGCTGAAAGACCCCCATCGCATAGTTCGGGTTGAGCTTCACGTGCTCGGCAACGGCATTGACGGTCAGCGCCTGGTCGTAGTGGGCAGCGATAAACTCCAGCATCTGGCTGACATAAAACTGCGCGTGGCGCGAGACGCTGTTCTTGTGGGTGCGTGATGTTTTATTGACCAGAATCGGCTGCCAGCCGGCGAGGCTCAGCCGCTTCAGCATCAAGGCGATTTCATCGATCGCCAGCTGGCGTATCTGTTCATTCTCGTGGCTCAGTTCCTGCTGCCAGCGGCGCACTTCGAAGGCGCTCAACTGCTGCGCAGCGAGGGATTTAATCACCATCCCATGGGTGACGTGGTTGATAAGCTCCCGGTCCAGCGGCCATGAGAGAAACAGATGCATCGGTAGGTTGAATATCGCCATCTGCTGGCAATCGCCGGGGCGGGTCAGCTGATGCGGCGTACAGGCCCAGAACAGAGTGATATAGCCTTTCTCAATGCGCACCACTTCGTTATTAATCAAATACTCCACGTCGCCATCGAACGGCACGTTGACCTCCACCTGGCCGTGCCAGTGGCTGGTGGGCATGATATGCGGTGCGCGAAACTCAATCTCCATCCGCTGGTATTCCGAATACAGCGACAGCGGGCTGCGGGTCTGTTTTTCGTCGCTGCTGCACATAAAGGGATCGGGGGGCAGAGAGGTGAAGCGGTGTTCCATCGTTAGCGTATTCCTGAATTGTCAGAGTGGCTGCATTTTTCGCCAGAACTGACGACAGCTTAGCGGAAGAATCGGCCCATTTTCTCTCCTTTTTGCTCAATCTGTTCCCGAAATCTCAGATTTTGTGGCGCTTAATGGCCGATCTGAGCTTTCGGGAATGCTCCGGCGGGAACAGGGCAGCGCAGCGGGGAGCGGCGTGCCACTCTGCAAGTGTTCAATGACCTGATGGAGAGTGCGTGATGTCTGCCCCAAAAATTACTTTTATCGGCGCCGGTTCGACGGTGTTCGTCAAAAATATTCTCGGTGATGTTTTCCAGCGCCCGGCGCTGAAATCGGCGCATATCGCGCTGATGGATATCGATGAAACCCGGCTGGAAGAGTCGCATATCGTGGTGCGCAAGCTGATGGATTCCGTGGGCGCGAACGGAGAAATCAGCTGCCACCGCGACCGGAAAACCGCGCTGCAGGGCGCCGATTTTGTCGTCGTTGCCTTCCAGATTGGCGGCTATGAGCCCTGTACCGTCACCGATTTTGCAGTCTGCAAGCGCCACGGCCTGGAGCAGACCATTGCCGATACGCTGGGGCCGGGAGGCATTATGCGCGCGCTGCGCACCATCCCGCACCTGTGGGCTATCTGCGACGACATGACCGAGGTCTGCCCGGACGCCACCATGCTTAACTACGTCAACCCGATGGCGATGAACACCTGGGCGATGTACGCCCGCTACCCGCATATCAAGCAGGTGGGTCTGTGCCACTCGGTGCAAGGCACAGCGGAAGAGCTGGCGCGCGACCTCGATCTCGATCCGGCGGATTTACGCTACCGCTGCGCGGGGATTAACCATATGGCGTTCTATCTGTCGCTGGAGAAAAAGCTCGCGGACGGCAGCTACGTCAGTATCTATCCCGATTTGCTGCAGGCCTACGCCGAAGGGCGGGCGCCGAAACCGAACCTGCACGGCAACCCGCGCTGCGAAAACATCGTCCGCTATGAAATGCTCAAAAAGCTGGGCTACTTCGTCACCGAGTCCTCGGAGCATTTCGCGGAATACACGCCATGGTTTATCAAGCCGGGCCGCGATGACCTTCTCGCTCGCTATAAAGTGCCGCTGGATGAATACCCTAAACGCTGCGTCGAGCAACTGGCCAACTGGCATCAGGAGCTGGAGAGCTATAAGCGCGGGGAGCGCATTGAGGTGAAACCCTCCCGCTAATATGCCAGCACCATCATGAACGCCATCTGGACCGGCGAGCCAAGCGTGGTGTACGGCAACGTGCGCAACGATAATCTCATCGACAACCTGCCTCAGGGCTGCTGTGTGGAAGTGGCCTGCCTGGTGGACGCCAACGGCATCCAGCCGACCAAAGTGGGCGCGCTGCCGGCGCATCTGGCGGCGCTGATGCAGACCAATATCAACGTGCAGACGCTGCTGACGGAGGCGATCCTCACTGAAAATCGCGATTACGTCTATTACGCCACGATGATGGATCCGCACACCGCCGCGGTGTTGGGGATCGAAGAGATCTACGCGCTGGTGGACGATCTGATCGCCAGCCACGGCGACTGGCTGCCGGCCTGGCTGCACCGTTAATCCTCTTATGCCGCCGGGGCAACGAACCCGGCGGTGCCTGTCACGCTCTATCAAACGCTAAAGGAGGCGCTGGCGACAGCGACCTGGACCCTATGAGTATTTCAATGACAACAAAGCTCAGCTACGGATTTGGTGCCTTTGGTAAAGATTTCGCTATCGGTATCGTCTACATGTACCTGATGTATTACTACACCGATATTGTTGGCTTATCGGTCGGGGTGGTTGGCACCTTGTTCCTGGTGGCAAGGATCCTCGATGCGATAGCCGATCCGATTATGGGATGGATCGTTAACTGTACGCGGTCGCGATGGGGAAAGTTCAAACCGTGGATCCTGATCGGCACGATAACCAACTCGGTGGTGCTGTATATGCTGTTCAGCGCACACCATTTCAGCGGCGGGGCGCTGCTGGCGTGGGTGTGGCTAACCTACCTGCTGTGGGGCTTCACTTACACCATCATGGATGTGCCGTTCTGGTCGTTGGTGCCGACCATTACCCTCGATAAACGCGAACGCGAGCAGCTGGTGCCTTACCCGCGCTTTTTCGCCAGTCTGGCGGGATTTGTCACGGCCGGCGTCACGCTGCCGTTCGTCAACGCCGTCGGCGGCGCCGATCGCGGTTTCGGTTTTCAGATGTTCACTCTGGTGCTGATCGCCTTCTTCGTCGTTTCCACCCTCGTCACCCTGCGCAACGTGCATGAGGTTTACTCCTCCGACAGTGGTGTGAGCGAAGACTCCAGCCACCTCTCACTGCGCCAGATGGTGGCGCTGATCTATAAAAACGATCAGCTGGCCTGCCTGTTAGGCATGGCGCTGGCCTATAACACGGCGGCGAACATTATCGCTGGCTTTGCGATTTACTACTTTACCTACGTGATTGGCAGCGCGGAGATGTTCCCGTATTACATGTCCTACGCCGGGGCGGCGAATTTGCTGACGCTGATCCTGTTCCCACGACTGGTAAAAGGGCTATCGCGGCGCATTCTGTGGGCGGGTGCTTCGATCATGCCGGTGCTGGGCTGCGGCGTGCTGTTGCTGATGGCGCTGGGCGGCGTTTACAACATCGCGCTGATTTCGCTGGCCGGGGTGCTGTTGAATATCGGCACCGCGCTGTTCTGGGTGCTGCAGGTTATTATGGTGGCCGATACCGTCGACTATGGCGAATATACGATGAATATCCGCTGCGAAAGCATCGCCTATTCCGTTCAAACGCTGGTAGTCAAAGCCGGTTCGGCGTTTGCGGCCTGGTTTATCGCTATCGTGCTCGGTATCATCGGTTACGTGCCGAATGTTGTGCAGTCGCCCCACACGCTGCTGGGGATGCAGGCGATTATGATTGCGCTGCCGACGCTCTTTTTTGCTCTGACGCTGTTTCTCTATTTCCGTTATTACAAACTGAATGGCGATATGCTGCGACGGATTCAGATTCACCTGCTGGATAAATATCGCCGGGTACCGGAAAATGACGTCGAGCCGGAACGGCCGATTGTGGTACCCAATCAGGTGTAAAAAGCGTGCGAAAACCGCTGACGAAAGAGGGGAGGGATGCTCTCTTTTTGAGCAAAAAACAGTGTCTTAAAAAGACAGAAAGAGAAAACTGTAGTTCTCTATTTTATCTCAATTATTTCTCTTTTTGAGCGTTCTGGACTGTTTGTTTCTCCGATTGTTCTCAAATAAAACTCAGAATTGTCTCTTTTTCGTGCTCTTGCGCTGCTTTTTAACTCTTGCTACTCTTTTTGGGTCTTACATTTTTCTCTTATTTGTCTCAGTGATGGAGCAATGCAATGCGCATTTTTATCGATGATGGTTCAACCAATATCAAAATGCTGTGGGAGCAAGATGGCGAAACTTTCACCCATATCAGCCCCAACAGTTTTAAACGCGGCTGGTCTGCCACCTTCGGTTCGGGGAAGCCTTTTAACTACACGGTGGATGATGAAAAGTACTCATTCGACCTGATCACTCCCGATGCGCTCCCAACCAATAACATTGACTGGCAATACAGCCCGTTGAACTCCATCGCTGTCCATCACGCGCTGCTGACCAGCGGTCTTGAGCCACAGGATGTTGAAATTGTGGTCACCCTGCCGCTGACCGAATTTTATGATGAAGATGCGCAATATCGCCTCGACAATATTGAGCGCAAGAAAAAGAGCCTGCTGCGCGACGTTAAACTGAATAAAGGCGTGGTGTTCAATATCACTAAAGTTACCGTGCGCCCGGAATCGATTCCGGCGGGTATCAGCCTGTGTGATGAGCTGAAACCGTCGCATTCGGTGCTGATTATCGACCTTGGCGGCACCACGCTGGATATTTCAATGGTCGCCGGGCAGATGACCTCGGTTTCGCGCATTTACGGCGACCCGAAGCTGGGCGTATCGCTGGTGACCGACGCCGTTAAGCTGGCGCTGGCCCGGGCGAATACCGACACCTCCAGCTATAACGTCGACCAGATAATCATCAACCGCCACGACGAAGAATACCTGACCGACAACATCAACGATCCGGATGCGGTTTCTGAGGTGAAGAAGGTGATCAATAACAGTATCGAACGTCTGACCACGCGTGTCCTGACGGCCATCGATAGCTTTAAAGGCTATTCGCACGCGATCGTCATTGGCGGCGGCGCGCCGCTGGTTGCCGACGCCATTCGTGAACGGATGGGTCTGCGCGAGGATCGTTTCGTGGTGGCTGAAGAGCCGCAGTTTGCCCTGGTGCGTGGTCTGAAAATTATTGGTTAAGGAGCGTCTATGACTCTGGATCGCAGAAAAGTGCTGATTTACCTGCGCCCGGATATCAGCGCCAGCGAGCGCTTCGCGGACGCAAAAATTGAGGCCCATCACCGTGGCGACCGCGGCGATATGTCGCGTACCGCGCTGCTGGCGGGGCTGGCGTTAGGGGAAGTCGATAGCCGCTTGCCGTCGATGCTGGCGGCGCTGCTGGCGGAAGATACTAAACCGGAAACGCTGCGTAAGATGCTGGCCTCGTTCCTTGAGATCCAGCCGGCCTCTCCCGCCCTGGCAGCCGCGCCAGCGGCCGCTCCGGCTAAGGCGCCAGCGGCCGCTCCGGCTAAGGCGCCGGAGCCGCCCGCGCCGGTGAGCGAGAGCGTCTCCGCGCGTAATCTCGCCGGTTCGTTACCGGATTAAGCGCTATTCCCGGTTTGCGCGACCCGGGAAACTCCCCGGCTTGCGCTGCGCTTAGTTTGTAGGCCGGGTATGGCGTAGCCGCCATTCGGCAAACAGGCGGCTCCATGCCCGGCGGCGCTACGCTTGCGCGGGCCTACGGATCCAGTGTAATGGTGGGTCCAGTGCCATTTGTAGGCCGGGTAAGGCGTAGCCGCCACCCGGCGCGAAGAAGGAACGCCACGACCCGGGATGGCACCCCTATCCGTGGGCGAGGAAGCGCGCCAGGCGCTGCTGCAGCAGGCGATTTTCGCGGGTCAGCCGCGCGTTCTCATCCAGCAGGGTCAGCGCCACCGCAATTCCCGGCCAGTCCAGCTCCAGCTCGTTACGCAGGCGTACCGCGCGATGCACGATCGTCACCGCGCTGTCGTCGAACAGCCAGGTGTCCGCCTGCGGCTGGTGTGGCTCAATCATCCCTAAGCCGACGATCTCCGTCAGCTCCTCTTCCGACACCCCGGTACGCAGGCACAATTCGGTAATGGTAAACGTCACTGTTACTGTAGCCATCAGGCTTTCCCCCATGTCTTACGCGGATCGAAGCTGGCTTCGGCGGCGGCCAATTGTTGCCAGAGCTCACGCGCTTTTTCATCTGGTTTTGGCGGCATCACTATTTTAATAACGGCGAACAAATCGCCGGTGTGGGTTTTGCTCACGAGTCCTTTCCCTTTGATACGCAGTCGCTGCCCTGCCTGACTGCCCGGCGGCACCGTCAGCAGAATGCTCTCTTTCAGGGTGGGCACCGTCACTTTCGCGCCCAGCGCGGCCTCCCATGGCGCCAGCGGCAGGACGATCTCCAGGTTATGACCGACAATATCGAATAGCGGATGCGGGGCGATGTGGATAACCAGCCACAGATCGCCGTTCGGGCCGCCATTCTCCCCCGGCGTCCCCTGGCCTTTCAGGCGGATACGCTGACCATCGACTACCCCGGCGGGGATCTTCACATTCAGCGTTTTCGGTGTTTCGCTTTCGATCATGCCAAACACGTTGTACACCGGCAGGTTATAGCTGATGGTGCGCGTCTGCTCGGCCAGCGTCTCTTCAAGGAACACCGCCACTTCGATCTCCAGATCGTGGCCGCGCGCCGCGTGTTGACGACGACGCTGATGCGCCTGCTGGCCAAACATGGAGGAGAAGATGTCGTCGAAATCTTGCTGACTGTAGCTCTGCTCGTGGGTCTGTCGCTGGCGACCGAAGCCGGGATCGTTGCGATGCTGCCAGAGCTGATCGTATTCGGCGCGCCGTTGCTCATCTTTCAGGACTTCCCAGGCTTCGGCGAGATCCTTAAATTTGGCTTCGGCATCGTTTTCTTTACTGACGTCGGGGTGATATTTGCGCGCCAGGCGGCGGTAGGCGGTCTTGATGGTTTTCAGATCGTCGGTTGGCTGCACCCCGAGAATGGCATAATAATCCTTCAATTCCATGATTTTATCTCATCTATGCTCAGTGCGGTGGTTACATATTCCCTGGAACAGGCGTCAGTATAAAGCGTAGGGCAAATGCGCCCTGACGGGGAAGAAAAGTGGCGGAAACTTGACGCCGTCGGGGTAGACGGCGCCGTGGATAAGATTAGTCTTTCGCCTGCGGCCGTGGGCGGCGGCGCCATCCGGTGAATAGCACCAGCAGCGCGCCGACGGCGCCAGCCAGGCGCGCGGTGCCCTCGCCGGCGCTGGGAAACAGCTGGCGAATGGTAGGGTCGCTGACCAGCATTGACCCGGCAATCCAGCCGATGAGCATCCCGCCCAGCAGCACCACCGCGGGAAAGCGGGTGAGCAGGACCAGCACCAGCTTGCTGCCGGCGACAATAACCGGAATGCTGATCGCCACGCCGAGGGCGACCAGCGCAATGTGCCCTTTCCCCGCAGCAGCTACCGCCAGTACGTTATCCAGCGACATAATCACATCGGCAACGGTGATGGTGATCGCGGTGCGCCACAGGCTGCCAGAGCTGCTAACCTCGCTCTCTTCTTCCTCATTCCTGACCAGCTTGATGCCAATCCACAGCAGGAGCAGCGCGCCGACTATTTTCAGCCACGGCAGCGACAGGAGATACAAAGCGATCGCCAGCAGCAGAACGCGCGCCAGGATGGCGCCCACGGTACCGATGATGATCGCTTTGGTGCGTTTCTGCGGCGGCAGTTTGCGGCAGGCCATGGCGATCACCACGGCATTGTCGCCACCCAGCAGTAAGTCGATGGCGACAATCTGCAGCATAATCACTGCCATGTCCCATTGTTGAAGAAATGCATACATATCGAGAGAAACCACCTGAAAAAAGAGCAAGAAAAACCGCTGCGCAGGGTACTCCGCCTGGGCCGCGTTGACCACTGGCGCAGACCTGCGCTATCGCGCGGGAAAGAGAGAGCCTGAAAAATAAAGTTACGAATCAAGGCGCCGTTGGGCAAGGCTTCGGCGAAAAAGGGTGATATTTTGTCGCCCAGACTCACCTGCCGTTCACTTATCGCAAGGATCCCCACTATGTCTGGCCACAAGAAATACCTCTCTGTCGCCCTGCTGAGCGCTGTCTTACTGCCGGCGATGGCCTCTGCCGCTGACGCGCCGGCGACTTTCACCCCGGAACAGGAGGCGAAAATCGGCAAAATCGCCGCCGACTATCTGGTCGCCCACCCGGAAGTCCTGCTGCAGGCGAGCCAGAAACTGCAGCAAATTCAGGCTGAGCAGCAGGCCAGCGCGGCCACTCAGGCGGTGCTGAAGAACGCCGCCGTGTTGACCCAGGATAAAAATACCCCGACCTACGGCCCGGCCAACGGCAAAGTCACGGTGATCGAATTCTTCGACTACCAGTGCGTCTACTGCAGCCGTCTGGCGCCGGTGATGGAGCAGGTGATTAAAGCGCACCCGCAGACCCGCTTCGCCTTCAAAGAGTGGCCGATTTTCGGCGGCCGCTGGGAAAGCTCGCTGGAGGCGGCAAAAACCGGCCTGCAGATCTATCAGCAGAAAGGGGCGGATGCCTATCTGGCCTACCATAACGGGATTTACGCTACCGGCCATAACGAAGGCAAGCTGACGACGGCGGATATCCAGCAGCAGGCGAAGAAAGCCGGCTTCGATGCGAAGAAGGCCGCCGACGTCGAACCGGTGCTGCAGAGCATAAACGATCTGGCGCAGGAGATTGGTCTGAGCGGCACGCCGGGCGTGATCGTGATGCCGACCACCGGCGCCACGGAAGCCAGCATCACCGTCTTCCCGGGGCTGGCAGACAAAGCCTCGCTGGAAGCCGCCATCAAAAAAGCCGGCGGCTAATCCCCGGCGTATTACCTGTCCAGGCCGCCGACGGCGGCCTTGCTCTCATGCGTCATCGCTCTCTTCCTGCGGCGGCGGTAACGCGTGGCTTTTTAAATCAATAATCTGCCCGATTTGATCGTGGTAAACGGTGAGCAAATTATAGCGGCTCATCTCCGAGATAATCTGCGGCGCGACGTTAAAGCTGCTCGCCAGCTCATCGTCGCGCAGAGCGAGCACCGCGGTATGACGCCGGGTACGGGCGCGGCGCCGGTTGTAGTGATACCAGAGGATCAACAGCCAGCCGTTCAGCGCGGCAATCAGCAGATACACCAGCGCCGTATTCAGGGAGTCCATCAGCGATTCCCAGCGCGGAGAGGGCGGCGCGATGAACTGCATCAGCAAATTGGCGTACAGAAAGAACAGAAAACCGAGCCAGGCCAGCAGCGTTAAGCCGGCGTCGACCAGCCGGGGCAGCACCCGATGTTCGGTTAAGATGAGCGTATTTTCATTCATCACAGGCTTCCTTTTCCCCGGTCCGGACTCACCCAGCGCGCGCGGGAACGTTGACGTTTCACCATCACTTTCGGAAAAGCGACCAGCGTGGTCAGCAGGCCGATCATCCAGTAGACCATCGGGAACCAGATCACCCAGAACAGCGATTTGGCGACCTTTTTCTCATAGCGCCGCTCGATATACAGACTGGCGACGAACTGCAGCAGGCACATCAGGCCGAGCAGCATGCCGGTGAATTCCGGTGGAAACAGGCTATGCACCGCCAGATTGTCAGGCAGCGGCATCAGGCGGCTGAGGATAAACAGCAGAATGGTGATCGCGTAGGCAAAGGCCCACAGCGTGGAGCAGGCATACTCCAGAAACAGCGGCCACATCCGGTGATGCTGCCAGTGAAACAGGCGGCGCAGATTGACCAGAAAGACTTCGGCGCCGCCCTGGGCCCAGCGCAGACGCTGCTTCCATAACCCTTTGAGGGTCTCCGGCATCAGGATCCAGCACAGCGCTCGCGGCTCGAAAAAGATGTCCCAGTGGCGGAGCTGAAGCTTCCAGCTGATATCAATATCTTCAGTGATCATATCCGGGCTCCAGTAGCCGACGTCCGCCAGCGCCTGGCGCCGGAAGGCGGCGATTACGCCGGAGACGGTAAAGACCCGGCCATAGATCCGCTGCGTCCGTTTGATAAGCCCAATGATCGACGAGAACTCCCCAACCTGAATGCGGCCGATCAGCGTGGATCGGGTGCGGATCCGCGGATTGCCGGTGACCGCCCCGACGTGCGGATAATGGATCAACGGCGCGACCAGCCAGGCCGCGGTATCCCGGTCCAGCAGGGCGTCGCCATCGATGCAGACCAGCAGATCGCCGCGGGCGGCGGCGGCGCCCGCTTTGAGCGCCACCGCTTTTCCCTGATTGGCGGCCAGATGGATCACCCGCAGCCTCGGCTCCTCCTGCGCCAGCTGCTGGAGCACCTGGGCGGTGTTGTCCGAAGAGCCGTCGTTAATCGCGATCACTTCAAGATTGGCGTAACGCTGGGCCAGCGCTGCGCTGATGGTTTCCCGGGCGTTTTTCTCCTCGTTAAAGCAGGGGATCAGGATCGAGATCAGTGGATTGCCCGGCAGCGTCGGCGGCGGGGTATCCTCCCCCCACGGCCAGTGACGTTCCAGCTGAAACCAGAAGTAGAGACCCCCGGTGATCCACAACACTGACATAAACAGCGGCCAGAAAAAGACAAAGTCGAGGATAAGCTCGCCGGTAAATACCGCTGCGACACCTAACGGCAGCCCGAATACGAGGCATAAAATGCACAATGCGATAATGCGATCAGTCATGGTCAGGGTACCACCAGGAAGAAAATTGCGGCCTGATACGAGAGATATCAGGCTGGTTGTTAATAAAATCGTCAGGGTAGTAGCCGTAGTTTTTGACGCCGTTCAGCCGCAGCAAACGCATCCAGTCCGCCAGCTGCTGGTCGGGAATGGCGTTTTGCTGGCGTCGATTCCAGTCTCTGGCCTGCAGTTCAAAGATGGTTTTCTTCAGCGCACCCGGGTGGCGGGCGACGGCCTGCACCAGCCGCGTCAGCCAGGCCTGGCTGGCGTCGATCGGCACGGACTCCATCAGCGGCATCGCCATGGGGACCGTCCAGTCATAGGCGGCAAGGAAGTCATCCAGATTCTGCGCAAACCAGGCTTCGCTTTGCGGCTCCAGGATCGGCAGGGCGAAGAGATTACGCGCCGTTTTCACCTGCGGGCCGCGGATGGCCTGCACTGCCTGGCGTAGATCCAGAGTGAAGCGGGTCAGGGTTTGGCTTTTGAAACGCATCCATGCCTGGCGCTCTTGCGGACGTTGGGGCACCGGGGCGGCATCGTGCGCCATACCCGTCTGCCGCCAGGCGGCGACCGCCTCCGGGCTCACGTCTTCAAAATCGGTCAGCACGGCGTCGTCGTGAAACAGGATCCCGCTGAAGCTGGCGTGTCGGGCCAGATCTTCGTAGATGTCGGTGATCTGCTGGCGAACCTGGGGATCCCAGGGCGACAGACGGACGTACGGCTGGCGGGCAAGTAACGCCTTCCCGGTTTGCGGATCCCAGCGCTGAACGCGCGGCAGATCTGAGGCAAGATCGAAGGCCAGCACCGGCATCCAGGCATAAACCTTCACATTGCCGCGGGTCTGCAACTGCCAGGAGACGAAGTTAAACAGGTCGGCGCGCATCGGCAGCCAGCGGTTGGGGAAATAGAGTGACTTGACCGTGCCGTCGCCCTGCGGGTCGGAGAAGGCCTGCAGAAAGACGTGGCTGATTTTCATGTCATAGACGCGCTGCACTAGCTTATCGATATTCTTTGCCTGCTGGACGGGATTGGGGTCATAGACATAGTCCAGATCCACATGCATCACCCGAACAGGATCGGCTTCCTGAATCTGGGTCACGGCGCTGGCAAAGGCCTTGAGCGACGGGTTACCGGCGATCAGCAGGCGTGGAATATTGTCCAGATCCTTCACGTTGCCCAGGCCGTCGTTCAGCGTAAACGCCAGCTGATACCCTTGCTGTTTGGCGATGGCCAGGGTGCTGCCGCTGGCGGCGCCGTAGGGCCACACCCAGGCGCGCGGCGTTTTCCCGGCAACCTCATGGATTTTCGCCGTTACTTTCTGCACATCATCGGTCATTCGCCGGGTAAACTGCGCGTCGCTTTCATAGCGGCCGGTGGTTTTATCCCAGCCGCGGTTGGCGGCGGCAGGCTCGCGGCTGCCCTGCGGATTGGCCGGCAGACCGTAGTGCGAGGCCCAGGTGTGAGCGCCGATCTCCACCAGCGGCGAGCGGCTGAGCTCGCGCACCATCTCCCAGGTAGCGAAGCGCTCGCGGGGCGTCATCAGGCCGCCAAAATTAACGGGCTGACCAGCGGGAGTGTCCACCCAGCTGCCCACCGGCGCCCATAGCGCCGGGACGTTCCAGGCTTTAAGCAGCGGCCATACGCGGGTGTAAAAGCTGCTGTAACCATCGTCAAAACTGAGGAGAAAAGCCTTGGGCGGCAGCGACTTTAAGCCATAATGTGCATCGAGAATGTCCTGAACGCTAATCGCATGGTAGCCGTTATGCAGCAGCCAGGCGATCTGCTCATTGAGTGCGCTGGTGCGCACCGAAAGATAACGCTGGTCGGCGGCATCGTCTTCGACGTCATGGTAGGCCAGCACCAGAAAGCGATCCGCCGGCCAGGGTTGATTGGCCTCCAGTTGGGGGCGCTGCTGCGGGGCGAGGAAGGGGACTTCCTCAGCACGCACGCTGAAGATAAGGCACAGCCAGATGAGAAGCATCAGGCCGTTGCGCAGGGTCGTGTTCAGCATGGTCATCCTTAAAACCGTATATTTGCATCAAGAGTGATGGCGAGGTTGTTTTCACGTTTGCCGTCGTAGGGGCGCTTATCCCAGTTCAGCATCAGCCCGGTGTCGACGACGTTGTTCCAGCGCAGGCGCTGCCCGTAACCCAGCACCGTGATCGCCCCGGCGGCGTGATTTTTTTGCCAGTAGCTGCCGCCGCCGGCCAGTAACTGCTGGCTCCAGACGGTGTCATAGCGCTGGTAAAGCGTGTGATCGACGGCCAGCGCCGCGGTGGCGGCGAGGTCCCGTGCCGGACTGTAGTAGGCGGTGTCGGTGCGGCTATTGGCGCTGGCCGACAGACCGGGCTGCAAATCCAGCGTTAACCATGGGGTTTGCCAGAGGCGTTCTTTACCGGAGAGGGTGTACTCCTGGCGGCGGTTGCGATCGGTAAACCGGCTGGCGGCCGCGCTGAAGCGGTACTCCCGGCGTTCGTTTGGAGACCAGCGCAGCCAGCCTTCGCCGCGGTTGGCGCTGACGCCGTTGCGTAACGCGCGCAGCGGCGTCTGCTGCGAAATCCGCTCCAGTTCGCCGCCCAGCTGCCAGCGATCGCTAACGTCATGGGCGGCGGAAAGGCGGACGCCGGGCTTGTTCTCGCCGTGAAAATTGACGCTGGAGAGCTCAAGCTCGCCCCAGTAGTCGCGCGGACGCCATTCAATACCGGCAAACAGCTGGCGACGGCTGCCTTTCCCCTCTTCAAAATTGCCTTCAGCGAAGCGGTGCCCGCCGAACAACCGCCAGCTGTCGGCTAGCGGCGGGCTGTAGATCGCCGTCTCAAAACTGAGGTCGTGCGTGCCGCTCACCGGGTTGTCGGAATGCAGCCCTTTGCCAACGCTCAGGCGCAGCTCGGAGAGATGATGGATCTCGCGCGCTCTGGCCAGGCGCTGGGTGTTCAGATCCCGTGGCGAGCGGGCGACGACGTCGTCAGCCAGCAGATCCATTTGCCGCCACTCCTGCAGATCGAGGGCGACCCAGGCCTGCTGGCGCTCCAGCTGCAGGCTGGCGGGTTCCAGAGATTCCGCCGCTTTTAGCTGGCGTTCGGCTGCCCGTGGCAATCCTCTCTCCTGCAGAAGGGCGGCATAGTCTATCTGCAGGCCCTGGTTTCCAGGGGCCGTCGCCGCCAGGCGCTGCATTCGGGCTTCGGCCTGCGGCAGGTCGTTGGTAGCCGCTAAATAGTGCACGTTAAGCGACTGTGCGGTGAGCCAGTCGTCGTTCGGCTGCGGCGTTGGCGAGCCGTAGAGACGACGGATGTAGGGCGCATTCCTGGTGAGGCGGGCGACATACCGTTGCGCCTCCGGGTACTGACCGGTGTCCAGCAGAGCGTAGAAAAGCTCGTGTTCCTCATTCTGTTGGCTTGTCAGCCACGAAGGATGCTGGTGGATAAGCGTCAGCGCAGGCTCAATTTGCTTAAGGGCGATAAAAGAGGAGATGACCCAGCCGATGGCCCAGTCGGGAACGGTCTGCTGCTGCGCGATCAGGCTTTGGTATTCGCGGATGACCTGCGCGTACTCGGCGCTGGCGTACAGCGCGCCCAGACGATCAATACGCGCCCGGATGATGTCGGGCGCAGCCTGTGGGTCGGGGTGCCAGGCGGCGATCATCGCGTCATACTGCGTGAGCGCCGTGCGGGCCAGCGCGTAACGCGCCTTTTCTTCGCGGGAAGGGGTATCGGCAAGGCGCACCAGTTCGGCGGCGGCGTTCAACTGCAAGTTACGCTTTTCCGCAGGCGTCAGTTCGACGCTATTCGCCAGGCCGAGAGCAGGGGAATCAATCCGGTTGCGGGTCAGGGTCGCCATCAGGCTGGCCAGCGCGGTTTTGTTTTGCGGATCACGATCGAGGATCTGCGTGTCCACCAATAGCTGGTCCCAGCTTTTGCCCAGCCGCAGGTAGACATAGGAGAGCGTCTGCAGGTGCGCAACGCTCGCCTGCTCCGCCACCAGGCGACGCGCTTCGCTGAGCGCCTCGCCGTCCTTGCGGGCATCGGCGAGCGTTTTGATATAGCCGATACGATAGTCGTCGCTGCCAGGGGCCTGGCTGAGCGCCTGCTGCCAGAGGGTGAGCGAGGTTTGCCACTGCTTCTGGTTGCGCAGGGCCTGCGCCGCGGCGGCGGTGCCCCGTGCGGGAAGCGGCATATAGACCTGGTAGCGTCGCCAGACTTTCACCACTTCATCGTCCTGACCGGCCCAGAGGGCCACCTGCAGCCAGTCCGCCACCTGAGAAGGGGTTAAGGCATGCCGCAGCTGGTACTGCTGAAGGTAACTGAGAAAGGGGGCGTACTGGCCTTGGCGCGCTTGCAAGATTTGCTGGTCATAGAGCGAATCCGCTCCCTGAACCAGCGCCGGGAAGAGCAAAAGCAAGCCGATTGATAGCGAGAGTTTCGTGTTGCGATTAAACAATAACGTATTTGAATAAGGTGATCTTTCCATTTCTATTTGCCATATGTTCATCAAGAATCCATTGCACAACACGACCGTCCTTTGACGGTGAGTTAAAGGATGAGGATGGTCCCATTTAGCTGACTGGCACTGCAGGTGAATGACCTATTGCAAACTAATAAACATATCTCCTGTTGATAAATGAATGGGTAATTTATACCCGATACGGCAACCGATAAATATGGATAAATTATGGTCTGCGTTTTAAGATAATTCTGTAAAATCGACTTCATTCGAACGGAAGTGTTCAAGTTGATTTCTTTAACCTACTGATATAAATAAAAAAGAAAGTCAGGTGGAATTTTGTTTCAAAATGGCGGTGTGACTTATATTTAGTTGGGGTTAGAGTTTTTTAGGCAATATTTAAGATGATTTCTGACAAAAATTCTCAATAGCAAAAAAAGCATCTTTTCTGTGGATTTTTTTTATTTATAATCAATCTGTTTATTTCCTGTCAGAACGCAAGGAGGGTTTTCACAGCCAGATTCAGATGCCGCGCTAATGATAAATCACAGGTCTCGTTATTTTCACCGCCATGCGAAGCGTTCCATAGGGGGAGGTAAAACGTCTGGTTGACGAGAATTTGTTGATTAAATGTTAAAGGGACGATTTGTGGCAACTTTAATGATATTGGTTACCCAAGATTACTATCTTTTTCAAGGTGTTAAGAATTTTTTTCCTGATATCATTCAGTTAGATTCTAGCGGAAAAGCGATTTTAGATAATGAGGTTGATGAAGTCTCTCTGCTGGTTGATAGCCGCTCGCCGCTTTGCCATTACGATTATCTCGTGCTGGCAGCGGCGAAATCCAGAAAGCGAATATGTTGTATCGTCCTCGATATGCGCCATCGGGAAGAGCATTTACTGAGCCTGAAATCGTTTTTAAACATGTCATTATCACCCGCGGATATGGCGACATTATTTGGCCTTTTTCTGGAGATGAATAGCAAGCGTCTGACCAAAGAGTGGTTTGACGATCTGCGCTTAAGTTTGTCTGAACAGTTAATGTTACGTTTACTCATGGCGGGGATGACCATGGAGGAGGTGGCCGTCAATCTCAATACGTCACTAAAAAGCCTTTACCGCAAGCGTACTGCGCTTTATGAGCGGTTGGGGTTAGATAATTTTAATGAAGCTTGCTTATTTATCTTTCGAAATAAGCTGCTGGAGCAGACCGAACGTTCGTTATGAAGCTTCGCTGTACAGAGAATGGATGTTATCGCAAGGTATTTGTTGACGAAAATCTAATAAATTAAATAGATATTGATAGGTACAACCGTCGATACCTGGCGGTATCGATGATGGCATTCGGCATATAATTCCGGAGCTCTTTGGAAGTATTTACCGCCAATGCGGTTTGCTATGCACAGCGATTATTATAATGAATATATTCCTTGCGCCGCACAGGAATAGTTTTGTCATAAATTAACTCTATCATGGTATTCCGGATCATGCGCCGGAATGCCATGAGATCGGAAGAGCGTCGTGTAGGGAAAGA